>OGDP01000027.1_pt1 | contig 138580 bp, 93 predicted proteins | sample 1570441 | NCBI WGS metagenome assembly OGDP01 (sample SAMEA2581961, study PRJEB24529) | metagenome | biome: Human gut stool | place: China | collected 2011
TACTATCCCATTCTATCTCATCATGGAGATAACGGATAAAATCAGTGGATATGTTGTCAAGCAACATCCGGTATGACCTATAAAGCGTATCCATCATTTCTTGTTTTGGGGTTATACAGACAAATATAGAGTAAATTGCTGAATAAAACTAGCACTTTTTAGAAAAACTGCAGTTTTTATTCAGCAATTTGCCCCATATTTACAACATTTTTTACAGAACTAAATGATAACATTTAATGAATTGTTCTATATAGGATGCAGAGAATAATATAAAAAGCCAAATAGTTTGCATATCAACATTTAAAGCCCTGCATTTGTTAGTATGAAGATATAAGTTTAATCGTGTAGAAATGCTTGCAGAAGACACGAATGGAGAACTACTAATTAGGGATATCATGGAAAAACATTTTTCCGTGGTCTGCACGTCCCAGAGGACGTTTTACAGTTATTCGTCCGCCAAAAAGAGTTATTTGCAGGCAAAGAAATGTCTAATTGATTCGTTAGAATTAGGGATATTCCTAATTTCATCCAATAATTACGACAAGATGCAAAGTCTTATAACTGTTGCATATCATGTAGACGCTTATAATAGCCATTCATTTCGATTAGCTCTTCATGCTTACCACGTTCTACAATCTCCCCCTCATACAATACACAGATCTCATCTGCATTTTTAATAGTAGAAAGTCGATGAGCAATAGCTATTGTCGTACGCGTTTTCATCAAACGCTCCAATGCCTCCTGTACCAAACGTTCCGATTCGGTATCCAACGCAGACGTAGCCTCATCAAGAATAAGGATTGGAGGGTTCTTCAATATTGCACGAGCAATACTAACACGTTGGCGCTGACCACCGGACAATTTTCCTCCACGATCTCCAATATTCGTATTATATCCTTCCGGCTTTTCCATTATAAAGTCATGCGCATTAGCAATTTTAGCAGCTTCTATCACTTGCTCCATTGTAGCATTCTCCACGCCAAAAGCTATATTATTGAAGAATGTATCGTTAAATAAGATGGCTTCTTGATTAACATTTCCAATTAAAGTGCGTAAATCCGCAATTCTCACATCCTTAATACTTGTACCATCAATTGTAATATCTCCTTCTTGTACATCATGGTAGCGTGGCAACAAGTCCACCAGAGTCGATTTTCCAGAACCAGATTGTCCAACTAAAGCTATGGTTTTCCCCTTAGGAACGGTTAGATTTACATGCTTCAGTACCTCCCGTTTACCATCATAGCTGAAAGATATATCCTTAAATACAATTTCGTCAAACAAGCCTTTCAATGGTTTAGGATTTGATATTTCTTTAATTTTATTTTCCGCTTTCAGAATCTTATCCACACGTTCCATAGAAGCCAAACCTTTCGGTATACTATATCCGGCTTTTGCAAAATCCTTTAACGGATTAATTACACTGTATAAGATAACCATATAAAAGATAAACGTCGGGGCATCTATTGAAGAATTTTGTCCAAGGATTAATGCACCACCGAACCACAGTACAGCCACAATCAAAATAGTACCCAAAAATTCGCTCATCGGATGTGCCAAAGCCTGACGTATTGCTACTTTATTTGTCGCATCACGCAATTCATTGCTACATTTTGAAAAACGACCGATCATCTTATCTTCTGCAATAAAAGCCTTGATAATGCGCAGTCCTCCAAGAGTTTCCTCTAATTGGGACATTGTATCACTCCACTTGCCCTGTGCCTCCAACGATTGCCGTTTCAATTTACGACCAATCTTACCCATCAGCCAGCCCATGCCCGGCAATACAAGAATCGTAAAAAGAGTCAACTGCCAACTGGTAACAATCAAAGTAGTAAAATAAAACAGAATTAAAATAGGATTCTTTATCAACATATCTAGCGAACTAGTTATCGAGTTCTCCACTTCACTGACATCCCCACTCATACGCGCAATGATATCACCTTTCCTCTCTTCTGAGAAAAAAGACATCGGCAAATGCATTACTTTTTTATATACCATAATGCGAATATCACGTACAACTCCGGTACGCAAAGGAATCATCACTGCCGAAGAAGCAAAATAGCAACTGGTTTTGAGCATTGTCATGAGCATCAAGAAGAGCCCCAAGAAAAAAAGAGTAGTAACAGGACCATTCTCTGCAATCATTTGAGATATATAACAGTAAAAGTTATTTACTGCAACATCTTTTACGCCAGCACTCCCCCATTCCATATAGTAATACACTTTCTCATTTTCCCCAGTTTTAAATAGGATATTCAGAATCGGGATAAGAAAGGTAAACGAAAAGATATTGAATATAGCAGACAATATATTCAGCAGGACAGCCCAGCCGATAAACTTTTTATAAGGCAATGCAAAACGTTGCATCAACTGTAGAAATTCCTTCATTATTTATCTTTAAATAAGTTCGGGCGTAAAGATACAACAAAACTAATTAACAGTCATTAGTTTCAGCCAATTATTAACGCGATTTAGTTGGAAGACATCCCATCAAAAGCATTCCACACATTTATTTCCCAAGCAAAAAGAAGCGGACCCATAACCCAAAACTCTTCATTGCAAGTTCAATTTTCCGCCCTAACTTCTTTTTTCTCCAGCTTCCATAAATTTGATGTTGTGCAAATGCATCCGGATGCTTCTTTATTTTCTTACGAGGAGTAACAAAATAACCAGGATAGATAATAACATCATCTAATAAATGCTGTTCAATATCCTGTTGTTTATATCCGATTTGCCGGGCAATCTTCATCATCACACAAGGAGAAATTTCCATATCAAACGAACCGTCAGACTTAATAAAAGGACGACTATTATAATACTCAAAAACATTTTTACAATAAGCATTACCTTTCTCTCCAATCAAAAAAGCAGCCTGCAACTGCAGCAACGCTCCCATATGCTCATGAAAAGTAGTAAAACCGGATTCTGGAATAAATTGATCAAAACGTTTCTTTATCAATATATCACTATCCATATAAACTCCACCTTCCATATATAGAGCATAAAAACGAACCGCATCTGCAGCAAAAGCCCACTTCTTCACTGCTAAAGCTTCATTAATATATTGACAATTGATAGCCTGAGCATCCGCATACGTCCAATGCCTGATTTCATAATCAGGGAGTATACGCTTCCAACTCTCTTGACAGATCTTAATTTCTATCGGGAATGGATCATTACTAAACCAACACAAATGAATAATCTTAGGTATCATAAAATATCTAAATAAAATATGTTCTATGATTTCCGAGAGAAAAGTCGACGGATAAACTTCACAGCGGTCAATACACCGAGCTTCTGCATCGTTTTTAAAAAACAACCCTTCAATTTCAGATATCGATAATATGGAATATTGCCAAAATATTCATCCAATATTTTTTTCACTGTAACCAAGTCAAAAGAGACCTCTTTTTCCAAGTAAAGATATTGAATAATTCTACTACCTACAAAATGTGATAGAACCCGATATTTGTCATAATCAACCGTTCCCTGAGATATCAATCCTCGGTCCATATATGTTTTATAAATATCGTAATAATTAATCACATGAGGAACAAAAAAAGCATAAGACATCTTCTTATTGGGTACAGTAAGAGCTCTATATCCATGATAGTTCACAACAATGGTTTTCCGCAATGAAACCTCATGCAAAGTCCAATCCATTTGCGCCAATTGCGTTCTCCACAGTTTATCAGAATTGCCAAGCTCCCTAAAATTTCTTTTCCATACCCCAAAATTAGCAATCCAAGTAATTTTATTATTGATATCATGTGCGAAAGAGTCTACATTCTCAAATTGAACCTCCTTAAAGCTACGATAAGGACTACGAAGATTAGAATAGAAAAACAAGTTGATATCCGAATTCAGGTATCTGCGAACATAATCCTTCATCATCTTTAATGCACCAATTCTGAATGTAATATAATCATTCAATAATTTCAAATAGGCTCCTTCACCTCTAGAAAGAGCCAAATAGAAATTTTGATCTTTTAGATTCTCCGAATTACGATAATATTTTACATTATGGTGTTTAGAGGTAATTTTCCTTACCTCCATTTCCGTATCATCAGTAGAACAATTATCTGATATAACAATTTCTACTTCTTCATCAAAATCTGGATCACATATAACATGATCCAACATTACCATCAAAGTTTCCACCCGATTATAAGTAGGGATACAAAGAGAAAGTAATATCATGCTATTATCCATATTATCATTAATGGCGATATATACATTTCTTCTGCAAGTCTTCTGGCATAAAAGGAGCCATTTTCTCTAAAGGCGCAGAAGACATTTTTCCATTTTCATCCATAAAAGAAGCAGACTTAGGATAAAGGGTCTGAAGAGGATACATCTTTATCTCACAAATATATGCTCCTTCATACTGAAGAACAGTCTCTATTGATGTTTTCAAAGAATCCCCTTCTTGACTTAGCCTAATAAAAGGAATACCGTAAGCCTTAGCTATTTTTTCCATATCCGGACATATAACACCACTAGCGGGGTCACTCCCCGTATAATGTCCTTGGAAGAAAGATTGTTGGGTAGTCTTTATCGCCAAATAGCCTTGATTTTCAAGTACAAATATCTTTAATGGTATACGATAGGTCAACAATGTCTGTAATTCTTGAATATTCATCTGAATGCTACCGTCTCCTGTAACCAAGATCGTACGACCTTTATCATTAGCCATTGCAGCACCAATAGCAGCAGGCAAATCATACCCCATAGCAGCACATCCTTGATTTGCAAAAACACGCACACCTTGATTTACTTTCATTGCCTGATAGGTAGAAGTATAAGCTGTTCCATTTCCTGTCACTACTACATCTCCCTTGGATAACTGTTTGAATAGCTCACCAGCAAATACGTATGAACTAATATACCCTGGAATAGAGGGATTGTCATCCAACAAAGTAGGCAACTCCTTCTCAATAGTACGTCCCCACTGTATCCAATCGCCAAAAGACGGAATTTTTCTTCCTTTCACCTCTTGTTGAAGAACATCTAAAAAATCACGTATATCAGCATGAATCGGCAAATCAATAGAAAGTGTCGGTTTTTTCAGCTCATTGGCATCAATATCAACCATCACTTTATAAGCCTTAGGAGCGAGTAAATCATAGGCGTAGCTAATCTGCCTAATACTTAATCGAGTTCCGACGACAACTAATAGGTCTGAATTCTGAACCATAATATTCCCAATACGATCACCACATATTCCCGGCTTTCCAAAACATAAAGGATGATCGTGCCAAATAATGTCCGAACCACTAATAGCCGTAACAACAGGCACTCCCAAAGACTCTGCAATAGACAAGAATTGTTCCACTCTTCCGGCTAAACGTACTCCATTACCAACATAAATAACAGGACTTTTCGCCTCCTGCAATTTCGTGGTTAACAGCTCTACCTCTTCTCTTTTTATTTGAGTTTTTTTCTCTTCCAGCTCTTCAGGAGAGAATTCACGTAGCTGACTTTCATCAATAACAGCCCCTTGAACATCAAGAGGAATATCCAACCACACGGGACCAGGACGACCATTCAGTGCTAAATAAATGGATTTATCAAGATAATATTTTATATCTAACGGATTAGTCACCATTACAGCCATTTTCGTAATAGGTTTCACTATATCCACAATATTCACCTCTTGATCACCTAACTGACGAAGATTTAATTCCGGGCATGCACTTATTGTTGTACTTTGCTTTACTTGTCCTGAAATATACAATCCCGGGATAGAGTCACACCATTGCCCCAAAACACCTGTTAAAGCATTTGTCCCTCCAGGACCAGTAGTCACATTTGTCACACAAAGTTTTCCACCCGAACGATAATATCCTTCAGCCGCAATCGCTGAAGCCTGTTCATGGTGATTACAAACATATTTAATATGCTTATTGCGTCCTATTGAGTCATTAAGATGCATAGCGCCACCACCTGTTACCAAAAACACCTGTTCTACACCATATTGGGTATAGAGATACTCAAAAATAAAATCGCTTACTTTTACCACAGTCATTTTCAAAATTATTAAAAGTTTACTCTTTCGCGTTCTATTACTAACGGACGTTTTCTAACTTGTGTATAAATGGCACCTACATATTCTCCAATAACACCGACAAACAACAGTTGTACTGATGAAAAAAAGAAAAGTCCAATAATCAATGGGGCCATTCCCACACTAAAGCTATCCCAATAAACCAATTTATATACCAAATAGACTAATCCTACTAATAAACTAATAAAAGCAACAATAAATCCAAGGAAACTAGCCATTCTAAGAGGGAGTTTGGAATGATTTACAAATCCCAGCATGGCCATATCATAAAGAGTATAAAAGTTATTTTTTGTTTTACCATTTTGGCGAATAGGCTGAGTATAAGTAACAGTGGCATAATCTGCACCTAACTCAGCTACCATTCCTCTAAAATAAGGATATGGATCCCTTATATTTCGCAATATATTTAAAAAAGACTGATCGTATAGACCAAATCCTGTAAAATTACTTATATGCTCTGTCGAGGAAGATTTTGCCATCAAATGATAGAATATTTTCCTTAATGAAAACATAATTGGATTTTCCTTACTTTTGTTTTTAACTCCCAACACGATTTGGTGTCCTTCTTCCCATTTCTTAATAAACACAGGAATCAAGGAAGGGGGATCTTGCAAATCTGCCACCATCAATATTGCAGCATCGCCAGTAGCTTGTAACAACCCATAATAAGGAGAGCGTATATGACCAAAATTTTTAATATTCAATATCAACTTAACATTTTTGTCATTTTGTGCTAATTCGCGCAAAATGGAAACTGTACCATCCTTGGATGCATTATCTATAAAAATATGTTCGTAAGTATAATCACACAACTTCTCAAATTGTAGCTTAACTTGATTATACAATTCGCGCACATTACCCTCTTCATTATAGCAAGGAGTAACAATACTTATTTTCTTTTTTATGTTCATAAACGTTCTATGTTACGAATTAGGTTAGGTTAATTCTATTATTACTAGATTCGACATAATTAGAGTCAAAACTATGAAAAACAAAAGTATAGAGAATTTACGAATTATCCAAAATGTTTCAAATAAACCTATGCCAGATCTATTAAAAAGGTTAGATAACACAATTCATAGACTTTCTGGGCTTAATCATGATTTATACTTCAAGTCTCTATTGGCAATATCTACAAAATGAGTATTGCAAATAGGATAGCAATGCTGATAAATCATTGATAAACAATAATATTCAGTGAGTATCTCTACATATCGTTCCAGAATATTTTCCTGATACATTATCTGTTTATACCTTCTTGCGGCGTTTACACAGTTTGCCTTTCATTTGCCTATAAAAAGGGAGAAAAATCAGTAAAAGCAATAATATAGGATTTACAATATTTTGGATAGTAACTACGGCAATCTCTTCATAAAATAAGACTACAAAAGTTTTAGGTATAAATAATAACGCGATAATGACCATAGTTAAATAATCTTCGTGCTCCAATTTTGCTGTCCCCAATAATAAGAGCAAGGGAATATATAAAAAAACCAAAGCATAATCAATAGAAAGAGGCATAATTAGCAGCTGAAGAGCCAATAAATAGGTTATCTTTCGAGACAACCGTGTTTCTTTTATTAATAGATAAATCACTATAGAAACAAGCAAAATCCCCAACAAAAGATAAGGCATTTCCACAGAGTACGGAACTTCCCCTTGATTAAAAAGCATAATTGGGATCTTTATTATTCCTAACAAACTTAAATTCCATGCCATATTAGCAATTTCAGTATCATATCCTCCAGAGAAAGAAAATAGATGAGTGAGAAAATTAACTAAATTATCAAAGAAGGAACCTCGGAACAAGAATAGAGGAATAATGCTAAAACACCCCGTCCAAAAGATCACCTTTCCAATATCTTTCCATCGCTTATCTACTAGGAATAATAAAAGAAAAAACACTGGGTAGATTTTCATAGCGATAGCAGCAGAAAGACAAACTAAGGACAATTTAGGACAGGTATAGCAATAATATACAAATAAGTATAAAAAGACAAAAGTCAACATCAAATAATTTCCACGGTCGAATAAGAAAAATACAGGATAAGTAAAAAACAAAATAAATGTATATATCGAATCTTTCCACTTATCATCACTTTTGATAGTTTGATATATTTCTTTTAGAAGAAACCATGAAAAGAAGAAGAATAAAATCAAATAACTACTAACCGCAAAGAAATTCTCACGGGCAACTGGCGAACCATACTTGGTATATTGAAAAAACAAAGAAAAAGGATAAGCTATCAAAAGTGCAAACGGTGGATAAGAAATGTTTTTATTGGATGAATATGGAGAGAAATCATCGACAAAATAGTTCACATTATAAAAATCCATAAAGTTATCTTCTGACAAAAAAAGGAAAGTATTATGCGGATACTCCACTCCCCAGTAATTATTCAGAATAAAATAATATAGTAAAGATAAAAACATACCAATACCTATAATCGTTACTACCAGCCTTACTTTATCTATATTAATCATAAAACTTTTATTTATTACAATTATTGTACAAATGATTACACTTAATTAAAAACAAAATGTTTTTGCAAAACAAATGAAGCTATAGCAACAATAGGAGTAGCAATTATTCCTGCAATGTATTCATTTATATCCGTCAATTCAAGCAACAAACGAATCAAACCTATATTTATAAAATAAATTATTACATACGCTAATATAAACCTAAAAATCAAACGATTATTTGTATTTTTAAAAACGAAAGTCCCAATTGTCTTAAAATTGAATAACACACCCAACACTGTACTTAATAATACAGCACTACGATATGGCATCCCTAAATAAACAAAAAGACAATACAGCCCTACTCCGAAAGCTGTATTTAAAAGACCTATTAACACAAATCTAATAAATGTGCGGTCAATAGTATATGAGAATAATTTCATAGTTCTTATTTCACTCATTATGAACCAGGCAATAAAATATCAAAATACTGGTTCGTCCAAACTTTCTTATAATGATTCCTATCTAAAAAATCATTCACAGCCCTTATTTGATCAGAACGGGATAAAGGATTATTGGGAACCTGATTAATATCCGTAAAATGAGGATCATATTCCCCCCACGAGTTCGTAGCCCTAAAGTTTTGTATTAATACAACAGGGAGAGGTTTATTTTTTACCTCAGATGCCTGAAACTGTTGTTCCAGTTCATTACCAGAGAGACACCACAACCATGCATTTGATATATACGAACGTGTATCTGTCATATAGTTTAGTCCCGGCATAAAATTATAAATCAAAAGATAATCATCCGGTTTTACATATTTTTCCAAAACCGGCAACAATTCATTTATCAAATTTGCACGATAAGAAATAGTATAAATATTACGGCAATATCGATTATGAATAGAATGTACTTTTTCTAATCGACCATTTGGATCATAATAAGCCCAGTTGTCTACCTTATAAATACCGGCTGCTATATAAGCAACAAAGATAATACTTAAATAAAGTTCAATATATTCTTTATTTGAGGAAAATCTCTCCAATTTCTTATGCCAATATATCTGTCCACTAAATAAACGATATAAATAAGCCGCTCCTAACGGTAAACCTAACCAAGAGGATGTCCACATAGTTATAATCCCTTGGTCACTACCTAGAGGCATAAAAATAAGCATAAAAAGAGTAGTTAACGCAATATACCTAAGACGAAAGTTCTTGTTTTTATTAAAATGAATGAGAATCAATATACTCCCAGCATAAGAAATGAACTGTGCAAAATACATATCATTACTACGAAGGGCTGTATGCATACGCAAATCCGCATAAATCCAAGCACAGAGAAATAAAAAGCTCAGCAACCACCCCATCCACTTGATTTTCAACAAATTTCTTAACCAGACATAAGCTCCACCAAACAAAACCAACAAACTTCCTACAGATATAATTCCCCAATAATTCTTAGTGTATCTAACGACCAAGCGTCCAAATTCATGACTATTAGTTTCATCTGTAACACTATTGGTTACCCCTGTAATTGCCTCCATAAATAAAGGCCAATATCCCCAATAAGACATCGCCATTATCACCACAAAAGTTCCAACAATTACTCCCAAAACCGTTACCCATACCTGACGAGTAAATAATTGTATTTTTCCAGTTTTCCAATATAAATAAGCGGGTATCACCAGAACAATAGGTAGAATGGCAAAATTAGGAATACGAACAAAAATATTAACGCCCAACAATATACCTCCTAAGAATAGCCAAAGCGACTTATCCTTCTCAAGTCCACGCCAAAACACGATAATAACTAACAGTATGATAAAAGCAGTCAATGAGTTATATCCATAAGGCTTAGGATCACCTGCAACAATGAGAATTTGAGCTACTAGCCCGACCAATAACCAACCAGAGTCTATGCTTTTTCTCAAAAACACATAAGAAATACAAAATGTTCCCGTCACCATTATAACTCCTAACATTCGTGTTCCGAAAAAGCCACCTTCAGGAAACAACAAATTCCATCCCCCACCAATCACACCCGTAACCCAATATGGCATTTGCGCTACCACACATTCCGGATTCTTAAATATTTGCTGGTAAAAATACATCCCCCACCCCTCGTCTGATAAATCAAATCCTTGTAGGGCACATACGATCTGATATAGTATAACCGCTATTAAAACATATATAAACTTATGTTTTTGAACAGATTGTATAACATTTTTCATCATTTATTTACTTATCTATCAATAAATTATCCTTCTCTACTTGTTCTCTATTATCTGAATACCAAACATACAAATGGTGAATCGCCTCTGTCAAAGGTGTCAAACCAAACTTACACTCTTTTTTCAAACGAGAGTTATCTCCACTATATTCCAATCCCATTCCTTCTTGAGCTACAATAATAGGATGTGTAGGCTTACCCGCAATCTCACGTATCATCACGGCTAAATCATATAATGAAACAGAACAGTCTGGCGTTATATTGTAAGCTTTATATTTAGGATCATTTTGTATAAACCAATCTAATATTGGCATTAAATCATCCACATATAAATAATCAAACTTGCGATTCTGTTTAATAGTAATAGGCAAATCGAACAAAACCTTACAAATAGCGTTTGAGATAAAACGAATCGCATAATCTTCATATTTACCAAAAATACCAAACACACGTAGATCGAAAATATTAGCACTATGACTAATCACTTTCTCGCATACATACTTACAATATCCATGCTCGTCTACTGGTATATGATCTATCCATGAATCTTCTTTCATTTTAGGACGATAATTACGACTATCATATATCGCTCCCGATCCTATTACTAACATTTTTTCAAATTGAGCCTTATATCTTTCCAAATTGAAAAACATACGAGTATTTGTATAAAATATGTCGGAAAAGTCTTTCGCATTCCTATGGCTAGGCTTTACAGCAGCGTGAATAACAACATCTATAGAGTGATGGAGAAAATATTCTGCAACCTTTTCTTCATCAGCTAAGTTTAACTCAAGACTTGAAGGAGACAATATATTATATTTATCCATTAGATAGCTTTCACATACATTACGTCCAATAAAGCCATTGCCGCCTGTTAATAGCACAGTTTTAGCCTTCATAATAACCTCCTCTTTTTAGATATATCAATGTAAGAAGTTATAGATATAATTCCCCAAAATATTAATAGGGCCAAATTGGACAAAATATAGCTAATACTAAAATCTTCTACCATAATCTGTACTGGGCTTAGAAATATACAAAACAGTACTATATATATCCAATCATATCTTGATTTTTCCTTTTTTTGAAGAAATAAAATTATTATCGGAAAAAAATACAATCCACAATATAATGCAGAATTTGTTGGAAGGAATATTAATATCATAATTAATAGAGAGAGACTTTTCCATAAATTATTCTCTTTAATTGCAAGATATAAAGAGAATAACACCCACAAGGCAATCAATACCCTAGAAACTATAAGTAATAAAGATATGGTAGTTTCAGGAACTGAAGTAAAAGTTAGCACAACATACAATAATGAAGGTAAACTATATCGAGGATATATCCTATATAAAGAATAAAAATCAGAATTCATTTGAATATTATCCCACAACTGAGTTACATTGTCAAAGCCACGCTCAAAAAAGAGAAAAGGCAGAAATACCAACCCGGCAGTTATGATAATACAAACTAAAATATCACAATATCTTTTTTCTTTCAATAATAACAATCCTAACATTACAGGATAAACTTTTAGGGCAGTAGCGATACATAAAGCAATCAATGCCCAATAACGCAAATGAACATCCTTAGATTTATAAAATGCAAGATAATAATTAATAGTACTCGCTGTTAATATTATAAAATTACCACGCTCTATGGAAAACAGGAATATATATGAAAACAATAAGACAAGATATATTTGCCATCCAATTTTATCTTTAATGAGCACAGACAAAGAATGAATAAACACTAAACATGACAATACAGCAAATAGTACACATGAAATGATTGCCATATCAGAATGCCAACAATCAGCCAAACTCATACTAGCATAATTGTCCAAACAAGAAAATGGATATAATAATAAATACGCCAAAGGAAAATAACACTTCTCACCCAAACCATTAATCTCATTATGATATGGATCTCGTTCGGAGATATAACGCAATACGTTAAAGAAATCGGCGAAAAAATCATTTGTTTTAAAAAAGAAAACATTTAATTGTTCTCCCTTCGGATGTAGAATTAACAAAATAAGAAAAAGGAAGATAAGACAATACATCATCCTATAAAATACCAAAGATTTATTTTTTATCATAACAATTAAATTACAAAAAATAAGACTTTCATTACAAACTTTTTCTCATTAAGATTTTCCCGAGATCTATTGCCGCTCCTATAGCTGCATCCATATTGTAATACTCCCACTCAGCAAAACGTCCTAACAAAAATATACCATTATTACTCAATGTTTTTTTCAAAGAATCTACCATCTTACGAGTTTCAGTATTCTGAACAGGATAAGTATACTGAGTATAAGTATGATCCAGGTATCTAGGGGAAAAAGGCATCTTTACAAGATTCTCTTCAATATCTTCTTTGGATATAAAATCTGTAAATTCAACAGTACCAGTCGTTTTTCCATCCACGTTATTCTTTGAAGAGAAATTACCTGTACAAATTATCCTATGTGCAAGATAATAGCTACTTGGTAAATATATCCAACTATATGGATTCCTTTCTATCTCACAAAAAACGGATGTTGTTCCATGATATTCCAAATCATTTATCAAATTTATATATGAGGAAATATCTACCTTATCTTTTAAAAAGGAAGGAAGATCTTTTATATTACCACAAAACAATAAATAATCGCACTCATACCCGTTAACACACCATTTTCCATTTTGTTTTTCTATTACACACACTTCGGTATTATAAACAATATCTAAATCTCTAGATAATCTATCTGCAAGAAATTGTGAACCGTTTTCTTTTGCATAATAAAATGAACTATGCACCATACTTGACTCTTGCAAGTGATTCAGATTATTCAACAACATTTCTTCAACAGAAGGCATTGGTAATTTTCCACTTAACCAAGATAAAGGAACATGTTTCAAATCACAACGCCATATTTTTTCATTATATGGTCTAAAATATTCATGATACAATGTCTCTCCAAACCTATTCTTCAGAAATTCCTCAAAGTTTTGGACCTGAACATTAGATTTTTGATTTATGGTTAACCATTCCTGAATAATTTTTTTTTGTATATTAGTATCCAGCATATAAATATTATTTTCAATAGGATACTCCATAAGGCTTCCATTATCCATTGAAATTATCGCATTACGCAATAATTTCGTAAACTCCACATCCCTATCGAAAAATTGCCAAAACCAATTTAAAACATCTTGCCGTTTTGAGTTAAAAACATGCCCCCCTACCATATGATAAAGGGCACCACCAACTTTCTTACACTTAACTAATCCGCCAGGTCTAGAGTCTCTTTCAAAGATCTTAACCTCATATTTTTCTTTTAAATGATGAGCTATCGAAAGTCCCGAAATTCCAGCGCCTATTACTGCTACTCTCATGTCAATTTATTATAATGTAACAAATATTTTCTAGAAAGAAAATTCCAAAAATAAGAAACAAATGCTGCACCAAGTTTGGAAATCATAAAATATAATCCTACAAAATGAGTTAATATCCAGATGCACAAGGTATTTATCCCTAATCCAACAAGTGATATTAAAAGATACGAGAGAAACTCATACCACCTCTTCTCAATAATCCTGACCTCAAAGACCCACAGTATACATGCAAAATAGTTCAGAATCACTCCGCACATAAAAGAGATAACAGAAGCCACAATATAATTTAGAGAGAAACATTCTACCAATATATACAATATAACAAAATCAACAAAAGTACAAACTCCTCCCACAAAAAAATACTTTATAGCTTGCCCCAATAAACGACCATTCACTTTATTCATTGTTAATTCTTAACTTTTGAGAAAAGCAGACTTTCCTTTAAGCCTAAGAAAAAAGTAATGAAATAAAACTGAGAATGAATTATATATTGCCTTTCTAGATACCGAAGGGGATGGAGCCATATAATGAATAGGTACCTCTATATAACGTTCTTTACGTAATAAATAACGTAATTCTGTCTGATAGAAATGAGCTTTAGACAATAAACAGCAGTCTAAAAATCGACGAACGACATCTACATGAAAGCCCATATAGCCAGATGTCATATCTTTCATTTTTGTACCCAATAATAGATTTGTCAACATAGTTCCACCCCTAGACAAAAAACTCCGTTTCCAATTTGAATCCGAAATTGACCCGCCATTTATGAAGCGACTGCCAAAAACACAATTATGTCCTTCTGACAAATTTCGCAGAAACATTGGAATAGCAAATGGATCATGAGAAAGCCCACCATCCATCTCTAATATATAAGTATAATCAGATTTTACCGCTTCCTGATACCCTCTAAGATAAGCATCCACAACATTTTTATTTTCTGGAGCCCATACAGTTATAAACCGCTTATCCTTATCAGACAAACTTCTACACAATTCTAAAGTTTCATCTTTAGAGACTAAATCCACTACTAAATAAACTTTTCCTGCCCCTAACGAATTCAAAACTTCTTGGATTTTACCGATAAAGGATTGAAAAGTTTTAGCTTCATTTGCCAAAGGCACAACCAAAGCAAAAGAACACGTCATACATTAATATATTTTGTAATCTGTTCAATACATAAGTCATAAACAGATTCATTTTTATATCGTTTATACCAATCAACAGTCAGCTGCACTGACTGTTCCATCTTTAATCTAGGTTGCCATCCTAATTTAAAATAAGCTTTTGAAATATCAAGCATGAGCAATTTTGCTTCATGAAGGCTATTGTGGTCAGAAGCATCGACAAATGTTCCTTTACCGTAATACTTCACCACACTTGTAGCTATGTCCCATACATTAGCTACGGATTCTAACTTAGGACCAAAGTTCCAACTTTCACAGTAGCTGACAGGAGCATTCCACATTTTCTGAGCCAGCAACATATATCCACTCAATGGTTCTAATACATGTTGCCATGGACGTATGGATCGGGGGCTTCTGACTTCAATTGTTTCATTAGCTTCCAAAGCTTTGATGCAATCAGGGATAATCCTGTCTTTTGCCCAATCACCACCACCGATTACATTGCCAGCACGTACACTGGCAATTGATTTCCCATGGACGTTATAGTTACCAGGATTGAGAAATGAACGTCTCCACGAAGAAATAGCTATTTCTGCACAACCTTTGGAGGATGAATAAGGATCATACCCCCCCATCGGCTCATTTTCACGATAGCCCCATAACTGTTCAGCATTTTCATAACACTTATCAGTAGTAATCATAACGGCAACTTTGATGCTCTCGGTCACACGTATAGCCTCCATCACATGAATCGTACCCATGACATTGGTTTCATAAGTTTCGACAGGAATATCATAAGACTCTCTAACAAGTGGTTGGGCTGCTAAATGAAACACAATCTCAGGTTGATAATCCTTAAATACTCTTTTGACTAATTCACCATTACGGATATCCCCCCGCAAATCTATGATTTTAGAACCAATACCAGAAAGAACAAAATTGTCTCTTTCGGTAGCAGGGTCTAAAGATAGTCCTATAACTTCAGCCCCAAGTTCATGTAACCAGATAGAGAGCCAAGAGCCTTTGAAGCCTGTATGACCCGTTACCAGCACTCTCTTCCCACGATAAAAGTTGTGAAAAATGTCTACCATCATCATTTGATTTTATTTCCAGACTTTCCAAGGAGCTCTATTCCTCTCCCACATTTCATTTAACTCCGAGTTATCTCTCAATGTATCCATCGGTTTCCAGAAACCACGATGTTTATAAGCGTGCATTTGCCCATCTTTCGCAATTTCTTCCAATGGTCTTCCCTCAAAAACCGTCGAATCTCCATCCTTTATATAGTTCAATACTTCCGGTTCACAGACAAAATAGCCAGCATTAATCCAATTGCGATCTCCATCTGGTTTCTCCATAAAAGATTTTACCTTATTCGTATCCAAATCAATCTCTAAAGCTCCAAACTTCCCTCCTGGCTTATAAGCGGTAACAGAAAGCAAACAACCAGCCTGCTCATGCTCTGCTATTGTATCAGAAATATTCAAATCTGTCACACCGTCACCGTATGTCAATAAGAAACGATCGTTCTCCAAATACTGTTCAACCCTCTTTATTCTACCACCTGTCATCGTATTGAGACCTGTATCTACCATTGTCACACGCCAATTCTCTGAATGATTATCCAAAATCTCTACACGATTGTTGGACAAATCAACAGTCATATCACAATTGTGGCGGAAATAATTGGCAAAATACTCTTTGATAACATACTGTTTATATCCACAGCAGATAATAAAATCATTAATTCCATAATGGCTATAAATTTTCATTATATGCCACAAAATAGGTTTTCCACCAATCTCAACCATTGGTTTAGGGATCAAATTGGTAGCCTCGCTCAATCGTGAGCCAAAACCACCAGCTAAAATAACAGCTTTCATGATCTAAATTTATTTTGTATAAAATTAATGTGAGGCTACAAAGTCTTTAATCGTATCCACCATGAATTGTAGCATTTCAGGTTTCATTCCCGGATAAACTCCAATCCAGAAAGTATTATTCATTACAAAATCGGTATTTACCAATTCACCGATTACACGATAACCCTCACCCGATTTTTTCATTTCATCAAAAGCAGGATGCTTCAACAAGTTACCTGCAAAAAGATTACGGGTCTGAATTCTATTTTTTTCCAAATATTCAGACAACTCATTACGAGTAAACCCTGCGTCTTCTGCCACAGAGATAAGAAAACCAAACCAACTTGGATTAGAATTCTTTTCAGCCTCCGGCAAGATTAATCCCTTTATTCCTTTCAGTCGTTCTTTCAAAAAATTAAAGTTATCTCTACGGGCAGAAACGATCTGATCTAACTTCTCCAATTGGGCACATCCAATAGCAGCCTGCATATCAGTCACTTTCAAGTTGTAACCAAAATGAGAATAAACATACTTATGATCATAGCCGAGAGGTAACTCTCCGTATTGCTTACTAAAACGGGATTTGCAGGTATTATCGACTCCACCCATACACCAACAGTCCCTCCCCCAATCACGGAAAGAATTTATCAGTCGGTGCAGTAACGGATCATTTGTATAAACAGCGCCTCCTTCTCCCATAGTCATGTGATGAGGAGGATAAAAACTAGAAGTTCCAATATGTCCGAATGTTCCGGTTTTACGAGTTTCTCCATCCAAAGTATACTCTGTACCCAATGCGTCACAATTATCTTCTACCAACCAAAGATTATGAGTATCACAAAACTCCTTGACCGCTTTCAAGTTAAAAGCATTTCCCAAAGAATGGGCAATCATCACAGCTTTCGTCTTCTTAGAATAAGCCTGTTCTAGCTGAGTAACATCAATATTATATTCCGGCACAGTAATATCCACAAATACAGGGACAGCACCATATTGAATGCAGGGGGTAACCGTAGTCGGGAAACCGCAGGCAACCGTGATAACCTCATCTCCTCTTTTTATACGTCGTTCACCCAATTCAGAAGAGGTCAATGCCATAAAAGCTAATAAATTGGCAGAGGAACCGGAATTAGTTAACGAACAAAATTTAACACTTAGCCAATCCGCAAATCTTTTTTCAAAACGATGCGCCCATGGGCCTGCCGTTAACCAGAAATCCAAAGAAGAATCAACCAAATTCACCAATTCTTCTTCTCCGAAATAGCGTCCACCGTAATTTACAAAAGTCTTACCCGGGATGAATTCTTTCGATTTTCCAAAAGTTTCGGCATAGTATTCTTTCACGAGTGAAAGTATCTGTTCTTTCAACCTATTTTCTTTTTGTTCCATAATTGATTTTCCTTATTCCTCGTTTTAATTCATAAATAGAATCTCTATCTTATAATAAATGCACAAAGATACGAAATATTGCGTAGCTTTCATGTCTTTCTTAAAAAAAAGCATAAAAGACATTCCTATCTGCCATTTTTCCATAATTCTAGAGCCGCAACAATGGTGTCATCCATATCCGCATACATATATTGTGCCAAACGACCACCGAACAACACCTTATCTTGCCGCATTGCCAACATTTGATATTTTCGGAATAAGCTATTATTCTTACTATCGTTAATAGGATAATACGGTTCCTTTCCCAACTCAAAAGAAGTAGGATACTCATACGTTATAACCGTAAACGGCTGAGTCCCATATTCAAAGTGCTTATGTTCAATAAGACGAGTGTACGGGATCTCACGTTCACAATAATTTACCACCGCATTTCCCTGATAATTCTCTATATTATTTATACGTTTATGTTCAAAATGTAGACTACGATATTCCAAATGCCCAAAACAGTAATCAAAATACTCATCAATACATCCTGTATATACTATACGATCCGCAATATCGTATAGTTCACTCCTATGCTCAACATAGTCCACTCCTGTACGTACTTCCACCTTTTTCAATAGCGAATCTATCAATTTATTATATCCGCCAATAGGAATCCCTTGATAAGGATCATTAAAATAATTATTATCAAATGTAAAACGAAATGGAATACGTTTAATAATGAAAGCCGGAAGTTCTGTTGCCGGTCTTCCCCATTGTTTTTCAGTATATCCTTTTATTAAACGATAATATATGTCTTTTCCACACAATTTTAAAGCTTGTTCTTCAAGATTACAAGGATTTCCAATATAGGCATATTCACTACGTTGCTCCTCAATCTTCGCTTTAGCTTCTTCAGGATTACGCACTCCCCATAACTGGTAAAAAGTATTCATATTAAAAGGAAGATTATATAAATTGCCTTCAAAATAAGCTAAAGGAGAGTTCGTATAACGATTGAATTCTATCAACCGATTTACATATTGCCAAATTTCCTTCTTATCGGTGTGGAAAATATGAGCACCATATTTATGCACATGAATACCATCCACATTTTCGCAAAAAATATTCCCCCCTGTATTCTGGCGTTTATCAATCACTAAACAATGTTTTCCAGCCTGGCTTGCCTCATACGCGAACACACTTCCAAACAGACCTGCACCAACAATTAGATAATCATATTGTTTTCTATTTCCCATTTGTCACGAACGAATTAATGGCTTCATTTAAAGCTTGTTTTATAAAATATCCTTCGCCAAGTAACCGGCCTATCTTAATAGCATTCTCCTTCATTACCTGATATTGTTCGCCCGTCAATCCAGCCAATACATTATTAACATCAGCCAACGAATCTACACATATACCAACCTCATGTTCGTGAACAAAAGAGGCCATAGCGGCTTGACTCCACACGATAACAGGAAGTCCGCTCCGCAAATAAAAGGACGTCTTATGAGGATTATTTATTTTCAGATATTCCCCCCAATCACCCGAACATTCTTGTATAGAATGTCCGTCCCACACAAGTCCAAAATCCGCTTCAATCTGATCTACAAATTCTTCAGAACCAAGAAAACCATGGTATACAATATGTTTCCATCCATCTGCATAGTTTTTTTCGAATCCTTTACCGTAAATGTCCAACCTCCAATTATGAATATAAGATTCCAATTTATACAAGAATTCATTCCTCCATTTACCCAGACCTCCTGCATATACCACCGACCATGGCTGATGAGATGTTGAGTATTGTCTAGGAACCGCGTGTGATAAATAGTCAAATATACCTAGATTATAAAGTTGAGAATGACACCCATAACGCAAAAGATGCTCTTTCATCTTTTCATTATGAACTATTATAAAATCAGTTCGAGATAGCCGTCTGTTCTCTTGTTCCGGTGTCAATTTATGACGCCGGAAAGTCCCTAAATCATGAATCACAGTTATAACCCTCGCTCCTTTTAGATGGGCAAAATAACACGCCATGCTATAAAACTTCTTCATAGGATACTGCAAAAAAAGAATATCTCCTTGTTTCAAGCGAGTCAATATACGCAATACTCCACATATCTTGGTCACAAAACGAGAGAACATATTATTCTTCTTACGCATGGGAGTCAAATTACGAAAGCCCATTCCTTTCACAATTTCATCAATATCGCTTTTTGCTTTATTGACTGTCCGGATTTCAATAAAATAATTCATAATGGTTTCTCCTATTGATAGTTACTATCTGAGTGAAGCTGAAATTTTCTTTTTAACTTAAAAACATTACGTCCAATTGTGTACAAATAAAAATTATGAAAATCAAAAAAGCAACTGGCAGGTTTCAAGTCTACTTTTTCTTTGGGAGCCTGTGCATCAAGTTTGGAACATAAATTTACGATGTAATTAAACATATTATAATCCTCCATTACTAGTTTCTTACAATGCAACAGCTCTGTTTGCCTCTTATTAAAAGTATCGTTTTCTATGACTTTATCTATAAGTTCTATGGCTTGTTCCGGATTGTAAATATCCAAAACAGTCAATGCTTTCTCCGGAAAATATTCATTGACATTTCTACAACCATAATAAAATGGATATGTATTAGCCAAATAACAATCGGAAAGTTTCTCTGTCCAATAATATTTAGATGATGAATTCTCTATCGCAATATGATACATATAAGGTGACAGAACATCCCATTTATCCGCAAAATCATTGAAACCACGCCCAAAAACATCTATTTGATCACCATAATGCCTTTGAAGCTTTTCCACAAATTTAAGTCTATCTAAGTGCCCCTGTGTAAACGCCTTATTACTAGTTATAACCGAAAGAAGCTTCGTTTTTTGCGGTAAGTACCCTTTTATATCTTCATAATTCAAACGGATATGACTCTCATCCTTAGGTCCAAACTCGATACCGACAAACCAAGGCAACATAGCAGGAGTATAAATAACATTCGGCAATTTAAGCTCTTCCTGACAAGAACAGACTATTCCAAACTGTTTGCAATATGATAATGGATAACTAAGCACACTATAAGGTTCGCTTGTCAGAAGAAGTGTATTAGCGCGTGCTACACGAAATGACATTTTTTCTTTCAATGCTTTACCACGGATTACAAGAAAATCAGGTTCGTCAATGGGTTCATTTACAAAAACCTGATACTTACCACCATTGAAAAGTCCTTTTCCTCCCGGAGTCTGACGCAAATCAAGCCGACCATCTCCACGTGTTAATAACAATATCTTATACATGACTAATCTTTTTTAATTTATTGAAGAAAGCCTTTCTGCATGCCCATCGCCTATCATGCTCTATTTTTATTCTTATAGCTTCGTTTATCATACATCGATCCCATTTACGATATCCGATATAATAGCGCAAGACATATTCAAATAAATCCATTGAGCCTGTAAATCGAGTTAGATTCTCAAAGCATTCTTTTGATGTCAGCAGGCTTCCTGACGATTTTATTTTCATTCTATTTATATCAATGACAGAAAAGTAATTACCTTGTTCTGTCTGATGATACAGAACATTAGTGGAATTCAAATCATGATGTAGGATTCCTTTTTCATGAAGTTCCACTACAAAACGAGCAAACTCCTCCGCCACTTTCTTATTAAATCCTTCAGGAATCATAAAGAAATCTCTAATCGGCTGCCCATCAGTAAAGGTTGTTATCACATAAGATGTTTTCAGCAGCCTATTTTGATATTCCTCTATATATGCTATCTCTTGAGGGGTATTAATCATTCTCGATCGCAACTCAGCCGCATTGTTAAATGCACGCATTGCTTTACTATCACAAAAGAAACTGTATGCAAAACGTTGAAGAAGATTAGGTTTTCTAAATTTTTTCACAACAAGTCTCTGGAAGGGGAGTTGCAAACCATCCACAAAGAAGCTTTTAATAGTATTGCGTTTGCCATAAAGCAATGTGCCTTCATTTCCAAAAAAAATTGGCAATCTTCTCACAAACTCGTTTACAAATTGACAGTCTTTATATTCAGGAGTAATCTTTGTATGTATCATTAATATGATTTCGCATTTCTGTTAAATTCATAAACTCACTATCTTAGATAAAGCCATTTTATCTATTAAAGATACAAAGCTATGTTTTTTTCTCTAGAATTCCAATTATTAATAAAGCAAAAGTGAAAGTTGCCAGATATTCATTCTCCTGAAATATCAATAGTATAAATAAATTGACTACTATTCTACTAAGTCTTTGATTAACCGAATCATTCTCTCTTTAGTATAAAGCGAAGACAATATCTCCCGATTTCTAAGTTTCACAATATCCTCTAAAGGAGTATCTATATCTTGTTGTGAAATTCTTTCCAATTCATAAACCACAAGTCCATGACTTCTAGCCCACTCATATACCGGATTGACTGGAGATAAAAAGACTTTTGCACCTAAATACAGAGCGACTATAATATTACCAATAGCCTCTTGACGCCAATTTCCAAATAAAGCAACACTAACACTGACTTGCATCTTATTATATTCAGATAAAGGCACAAAGTCTAACAATGGATCAAAATTTTTCCCCAACAATTCCTTACCCAACCGAACAACAGATTCAACATACTTTTTTTTGCCGGAATAACTTAAAGGAACAATAACACGGCGATTGCCAATATCTAGTTTGGAAAGGATATCTATCACATATTCATGATTATTAGTGGCGGACGCAGAATTACCAATCATCAAGTTAGTACCATTCACTGTACTTTTGATCAACTCAGGTCCTAAAATAACATCCAATGGATAATAAAAAAAATCTTTCCATATTTTATCCTTTAACTCCGGATAATACTTTAACAAATACAAATAATCATTATCTGTGGTATCAGTCACAATATAGTCCACTTTATCCTTGACAAAGCTAATCGTATCTTCGGCCTCATGCCGTTGCTGTATTCTTTTCAGCAAACCTAATAAATTCCAAGGTTTTCGTTCCTGCCGACAGGAAGAATTAGTTGGGGCAAAAATCTGAAATCCTTTAGGGACCAACAATTTATTATACAAGTCTAATCCCCAAATAATCCAGTACACAGCAACATTATGCAAGGAGAGTGTATTAATAATATCCATTTTACGACGATTTAATAAATGGATATAAAGCTCCGAGAAAGTATAATCTGACTTACTCTTCTGAAATTCACTTCTGGAAAGTACGTTGTATCTTTTATTCACCCATTTAAAGGCTCCTGTACGATTAGTCACCACAAATAGATTTTCACCAGGAAACACTTCCTCAAATATATCAATCGTACGATTTATTATTTTTTCGTCATTGACCAAATGGAACTTCATCTTCTTGATTCATAAAAAGTTTTAATGACACGGCAAATATAATCCACTTCTTCTACTGTAAGCTCATAAAACAAAGGTAAACGAAGCAAACAATCCGAATAACGGTCGGCTTGAGGAAGACATGCAGTATTCCAGTGACGCTTTTCCGCGTATACACTCTTATGCAAACTTAAATAATGAAAAACAGAATGAATACCATTGTCTTTTAAATAGGCTATAAGTGCAGTGCGTTCCGAAGGAGTAGCACAAATTACATAAAAAGCATGCGCATTATTAGTAGCATAATCCGGCAGAATTGGCAAAACTAATTCAGGAATGCCTTGCAAAAGTTTGTAATAAGCATTCCAAATAGATTTACGTTTAGTCTGAATATCATCCAACTCTTCCAATTGTGCCCACAAAAAAGCAGCAACATACTCTGCTGGCAAAAAAGAAGAACCTATATCCACCCAACCATATTTATTAACTTCCCCCCGGAAGAACTCCGTACGGTTGGTTCCCTTTTCCAAAAGAATATCTGCCCGTTTCACAAAACGCGAATCATTGATAACCAGCATTCCTCCTTCTCCGCATTGAATATTCTTAGTCTCATGAAAAGAAAATGCAGACAAATGCCCTATTGTTCCTAAAGGACGTCCTTTATAAAAACTGTCTACTGCCTGAGCAGCATCTTCAATCACCAATAAATGATGACGTTCTGCTATTTTCAAAACAACATCCATATCACAAGCAACACCAGCATAATGAACAGGAACAATAGCACGAGTACGCGAAGTTATCAGAGATTCCAATTGCTGTTCGTCCAAACATGGACTATCCGTCCGACTATCCACGAATATAACTTTTGCTCCTTGACGAACAAATGCTAAAGCCGTAGACACAAATGTATAAGAGGGAACTATAACTTCATCACCCGGCCCTATGTCTGCCAACATTGCACACATTTCCAAAGCATCCGTACAAGAGGTCGTCAACAAACATCTTTCAGCTCCTAATTTTTCTTCAAAAAAAACTTCACACCTACGAGTAAACTCCCCATTACCACAAGTCTTTCCTGCGTGCAAGGTCTGAGCTATATATTGACATTCCTTTCCTGTCAGCCAGATTTTATTAAATGGTATAGTTTTCATTATTATGTATTTATTTGCGATATCAGACGGCAAAATTAGCGAATATATTATAAACAAAGTTCATATTTTACAGAAATATTCTATCTTTGTCTCATAATTACATCAAGATATGGAATCTAAAATTAACGTAGGCATTATCATTTCAACATACAACAATCCTAGTTGGCTTGAAAAAACTCTTTGGGGATATCTTTATCAAACACGCCCTGCAGACGAAATTATTATTGCTGATGATGGTTCAAAAGAAGACACTCGTCTTTTAATCAACAGTTTCAAAGATAAACTTCCAATTAAACATATATGGCACGAAGATAACGGATTCCAAAAATCACGAATACTAAACAAAGCATTAATCGCTTCTCAATCAGAATATATCATATTCACTGACCAAGACTGTATTCCCCGTAAAGATTTCATTGCTACACACATAAAATATGCAGAAGAAGGATTTTTCCTCTCCGGCGGTTATTTCAAACTGCCTATGAATATCAGTCTGCAACTGTCACAAGAGGATATAGCAACCGGGAATGCTTTTTCCTTAAAATGGTTGAAACAGCAACATTTGAAATATAATTTCAAATGTACTAAACTTATTAAAAATTCAAAATTCAACCAGTTTATGAATTTTATCACCCCTACCAAAGCTACTTGGAATGGATGCAACGCATCCGGATGGCGTAAAGATATGCTTACAATCAATGGATTTAACGAGGAGATGCAATATGGTGGTCAAGACCGTGAATTCGGTGAGCGGCTTTTCAACTTGGGTATAAAATCCAAACAGATTCGTTATTCCGCCATCGTTATACATCTGGACCATAAACGTCCATATAAGACTAAAGAGTCAATTGCCAAAAATATTGGGATTAGAAAAAATACACGCAAAAAGAATATCATAGAGACCCCTTCTGGTATAAAACAATTACACTCAAACATACCAAATCAAGTCATCACATGAAATATGTGATGATAAAGTTACTTAATTCTTTCTATTTTCCCTATCACCTGTTCAGGAGTAATATTTCTCAGACAAGCATAATCTCCCCTCCAACAAGGCTTTTGCCCGTAAACCGAACAAGGTCGGCAAGGCAAATCCAGCTGTACCGTATTAATGGGTAATTGTTTCCACCCCATAAACCCGGCGTATGGATGGGTAGCCCCCCAAATAGAGACGACAGGTATATTGACCAACGACGCCAGATGCATATTGGCAGAGTCCATTGAAAGCATTACATCCAAATGACTCATCAGATTTAACTCGGTACGCATATTCAACTTACCGATCATAGATACAATGGAGGGATATTTGGCTATCCAGGTATCAAACACTTCCTGCTCTTTCTTGCCTCCTCCGAACAGAAAGACCTTCACCGTAGGATCTGCCGCAAAATGGGCAACGACCTGCTCCTGCAGTTCCAACGGATAAATCTTGCCGGTATGTTTGGCAAAAGGAGCAATGCCAATCCATTTCTGTCTCCCTTTTGGACCGGTTACAGGCTCTATCTCTGCAAAGTTCCCTTTTCCTTCACCATAAATAGAAGAAAAGTTTAGCAGAACCGGAAGTCCCAGCTTTTCCAGCACATCCGCATAACGGCGAAAAGAACTTTTCTGGTTCTCCATCACCTTATGGTGACGGCGAACCAGTTTCTGTTTACCAGCCCGCCCTTTACAGATAGAAGCCACCAGTACATTAGCAAGCCGAAACCGCAAACATAAATATCTGGAACGGAGCACATGATGAAAGTCCGCCACATAGTCAAACTGCATTGCTTTCAATTCCGAGTAAAGGCTGTTCAATCCCCAAAAGCCTTTATGCTTGCCTGTCAGATCTGCTCCTACAAAACTTACATTCTCCGGCAATTCCTGAAAAAGCGGTTGCCACACGGAACGGCTCAGTACAGTTATCTCATGCTGGGGATATTGCACTGCCAGCGAATGTATTACGGGCACTGTCATTGCGACATCACCAAGAGCTGAAAAACGGATAATGAGAATACGCGCCATTCGTTATTTCTTTGCATAAAGCACCGGATTCAATGCCGGGTCGTTATACATCTTCATCTGTTTATATACTTTCATATATTTCTTTCCAGCTTCGATGTCAGCCAATAACTGATCAATAGCCGACGAAAGATCCTTGCGTTGCTCTAACAAAACATTCAGTTTGGTCTGGCATTGTGTACGATGTTCTTCGCTAGTATCCGTACGTTCCACCTCTTGCTGCATGTGGTAGATTTTCAAAGCAAGGATAGACAAGCGGTCTATAGCCCATGCCGGGCTTTCCGTATTGATTGTCGCATTGTCAAGGGGGATTACCTCTTTGTATTTGTCAAGGAAGTAACTATCAATCAACTCTACCAGGTCCGTACGATCCTGATTGGACTTATCGATTCTTCTCTTCAAAGTCAAAGCAGCCGCCGGATCAATCTGGGGATCACGGATGATATCTTCGAAATGCCACTGAACGGCATCTATCCAATTTTTCAAATATAAATAATACTCAATCGACTTCAACTCGTAAGGATTGTTCATCTGAGCGTCTACACTATCCGTTACATGGTAATCATTAGTCGATTTCCAAAAAATCTCGTTGCAAAGGTTACTAAATGTCATAATCTTAACTAGCTATTAGATATATAATAGGGCAAATCTATGTAATATTTCTCAGACAAACAACCCTTTCTTACTTTTTTATTTAGTACCTTTGTGGATACCAAAGATAAATTGTATATGAAAATCATTATAGACAACAAGATACCTTATATAAAAGAAGCCGTCCAGAGTATAGCAGATGAAGTAGTTTACGCTCCCGGAAAGGATTTTACACCGGAACTGGTACGGGATGCGGATGCGCTTATTGTCCGTACCCGTACACATTGCAACCGTGAATTATTAGAAGGAAGCCGGGTAAAGTTCATAGCGACAGCTACGATTGGCTTCGACCATATCGACACGGAATATTGCAAACAAGCAGGCATAGAATGGACTAATGCACCGGGATGCAACTCAGCTTCCGTCGCGCAATACGTACAAGCTTCGCTTCTGGTATGGAAATCTATGAGAAACAAAAAGCTGGAGGGACTGACTATCGGTATCATAGGTGTTGGAAATGTAGGAAGTAAGGTAGCAAAAGTAGCAAAAGACTTTGGGATGCGGGTCCTATTGAACGACCTGCCTCGGGAAGAGAAAGAAGGGAATCGTTTTTTTACCTCTTTAAATGAAATAGCTGAAGAGTGCGACATCATCACCTTTCATGTACCTTTATATAAAGAAGGGAAATACAGAACCTTTCATCTGGCAGATACAAATTTCTTCCGCTCACTAAAACGCAAGCCCGTCATCATCAACACCTCTCGGGGAGAAGTCATTGAAACGGGAGCTCTTTTGGAAGCATTGGACAATAAATCGATTTCGGATGCCATCATTGATGTATGGGAACACGAACCGGAAATCAATCTCGAACTGCTTAAGAAGGTCATCATAGGCACTCCACACATTGCCGGATATTCTGCTGACGGGAAAGCAAACGCAACACGTATGTCTTTAGATGCTATCTGCAGATTCTTCCGGATAGAGGGGGATTATGAAATTCATGCGCCGGTACCGAATTCTCCTGTCATCCATGCAGAAAACTACGAAAATGCACTTCTCCAAATATATAATCCGGCTGAAGACAGCGACCGGTTAAAAAATCAACCAGAACTATTCGAAACCTTACGTGGAGACTATCCATTAAGAAGAGAAGAGCAAGCTTATATAATTAAATATAAAGAATAAGGCGTACCATCTCCTACGTCTTATTCTCCACACAATACTCTCTCTATAACACGGGGGAAATGTTCATACTCCAAAGCATGTACTTTCTTGGCTACATCCTCAGGAGAGTCGGTCGGAAGCACTGGACAAGCGGTTTGAAAAACAGTGTTTCCTTCATCATAATGTTCATTTATATAATGTATAGTAATGCCGCTTTCTTTCTCGCCCGCAGCCACCACCGCTTCATGAACACGGTCGCCATACATCCCCTTTCCTCCAAACTTGGGCAAAAGAGCCGGATGTATATTTATAATTTTATTGGGATAAGCATGCAAAAGTAAATCCGGAACCCGGACCAAGAAACCCGCCAACACCACAAAATCAATGTGATATTCCTGCAAAACAGCCAAAATCTCATCTCCAGCCATCCAATCTTCCTTTGGAAACACGTTACAAGGTACTCCCAGACGGTGTGCACGTTCCAAAACGTATGCATCACTTCTGTTTGAAAGCACCAACGAAACCTGAATGGCCTCGTTTTTTCGGAAATACCGGATAATGTTCTCTGTATTAGAGCCGGAACCGGAGGCAAAAATTGCGATGTTTTTCTTCATAACTCTCAAATTCAATGCACAAAACAGTGAAAAATGTGCAAAACTTTGCATTTATTTAGTCAAATATTTGCGCAAAACGATAAATATTCATTCCTTTGCACCGCAAATTTAAAGAAATAAAACTAATTATTAATTAAAAACTTAAAGTTATGTCTGAAATTGCATCAAGAGTGAAAGCGATTATCGTCGACAAATTAGGCGTTGAAGAATCAGAAGTTACTAACGAAGCTAGCTTCACTAACGATTTGGGAGCAGATTCTCTTGACACTGTAGAACTTATCATGGAATTCGAAAAAGAATTCGGTATCTCTATTCCTGATGACCAAGCAGAAAAGATTGGTACTGTAGGTGATGCTGTATCTTATATCGAAGAACACGCTAAGTAATCCGATTTCATCAATATGGAATTAAAAAGAGTGGTAGTAACAGGTCTTGGCGCCATTACTCCCGTTGGCAACAGCGTTCCTGAATTTTGGGAAAACATCGTGAACGGGGTTAGTGGAGCAGGACCTATTACTCATTTTGATGCGTCGCTATTCAAGACCCAATTCGCATGTGAAGTGAAAAACTTCGATGCAACAAAATACATCGACCGCAAGGAAGCAAGAAAGATGGATTTGTATACTCAATATGCCATCGTTGTAGCCAAGGAAGCGGTAGAAGATTCTGGTCTTGACATAGAAAAAGAAGACTTAAACAAAATCGGCGTTATCTTTGGTGCCGGTATTGGTGGTATACATACATTTGAAGAGGAAGTGGGCAACTACTATACCCGTCAGGAAATGGGTCCGAAATTCAATCCGTTCTTCATTCCCAAGATGATCTCGGATATTGCTGCCGGACAGATTTCCATCATGTATGGTTTCCACGGTCCTAACTATGCGACTTGTTCAGCATGCGCTACTTCTACCAATGCTATTGCAGATGCTTTCAATCTGATTCGTTTGGGCAAAGCAAATGTAATTGTATCCGGTGGTTCGGAAGCAGCTATCTTCCCGGCAGGCGTAGGCGGTTTTAACGCTATGCATGCATTGTCAACCCGCAACGACGAAGCTTCTAAAGCTTCACGTCCGTTTAGCGCAAGCCGTGACGGCTTCATCATGGGCGAAGGTGGCGGTTGCCTGATTCTGGAAGAATTGGAACACGCTAAAGCTCGCGGTGCAAAAATTTATGCAGAAGTTGCCGGTGTAGGTATGTCTGCAGATGCACATCACTTGACTGCTTCTCATCCGGAGGGTCTTGGAGCTAAACTGGTGATGAAGAATGCATTGGAAGATGCAGGAATGGATCCGAAAGAAGTAGACTACATTAATGTGCATGGTACATCTACTCCGGTAGGTGATATTTCAGAAGCAAAAGCAATCAAGGAAGTATTCGGCGATCATGCCTTTGAATTGAACATCAGTTCAACGAAGTCAATGACAGGCCACTTGTTGGGTGCTGCCGGTGCGGTAGAATCTATTGCAAGTATTCTTGCCATCAAGAACGGTATTGTTCCTCCGACTATCAACCACGAAGAAGGTGACAACGACGAGAATATTGACTATAACCTTAATTTCACGTTCAATAAAGCACAAAAACGCGAAGTTAATGTTGCCTTGTCCAATACATTCGGATTTGGCGGTCATAATGCGTGCGTTATCTTCAAGAAATACGCTGAGTAATATCGTGTTACGTAACAAAATAGATAAGATAAGGCTCCTATTCCGCAAGGATAGAGAGTCTTATCTTTGTTTTTACCGGATACTCGGGTTCTATCCACGCAATATTCAGCTTTACGAGCAGGCTCTCCTACATAAATCAACCTCCCTCCGTTCGGAAAAAGGGCGTCCGTTGAATAATGAGCGACTGGAGTTTTTGGGGGATGCCATCCTTGACGCTATCGTAGGCGACATCGTCTACAAGCATTTTGAAGGAAAACGGGAAGGATTTCTTACAAACACGCGTTCCAAGATCGTACAACGGGAAACCTTGAACAAGTTAGCCGTAGAAATCGGACTGGATAAACTCATAAAGTATTCCACCCGTTCATCTTCTCACAACAGTTATATGTACGGAAATGCTTTTGAAGCATTTATCGGGGCTATCTATCTAGATCAAGGATATGAACGCTGCAAGCAGTTTATGGAGGAACGAATCATCAACCGTTACATTGACCTGGACATTTTATCCCGTAAAGAAGTAAACTTCAAATCCAAATTGATTGAGTGGAGCCAAAAGAACAAGATGGAAGTCTCTTTTGAACTAATCGAACAATTCCTTGACCGGGACAGTAATCCTGTATTTCAGACTGAGGTACGGATCGAAGGATTTCCTGCCGGAACCGGAACCGGATATTCCAAAAAAGAGTCTCAACAAAACGCCGCCCAAATGGCAATCAAAAAGGTAAAAGACCCTGTATTCATGGCAACAGTCGATGAAGCTATCCAAAGCAAATCCCCATGCGACGACCTTGAATCACCAGATCATGATCTTCTGTAACTAATTTTAATTTCCCGGCTACTTCAGCGAGAGGAATAGACGATATACCATCTCCTTTCAAAGCTACCATACGTCCGAATTCTCCATTGGCAATCAATTCTGTTGCATGACCACCCATCCGCGTAGAGAGATTACGGTCGAAAGGAGTAGGTGAACCACCACGCTGAATATACCCCAGTACCGTTTCACGGGTTTCGATGCCTGTCTCATACTCAATCTCTTGAGCGATATATTCTGCGGCACGCTTACGCCCGTCTGTCTGAATCCCTTCGGCCACCACCACGATAGAATAAGGTTTTCCTTTTTTCAGTCTCTCCAAAATCGTATTGCCGATATTCTTAATACTATAAGGAATTTCGGGAACAAGAATCACATCTCCTCCACCTGCCATGCCGGAATATAAAGCAATCCAACCTGCCTTATGCCCCATTACTTCAATAACCATCACTCTTTTGTGGGAACTGGCAGTAGAATGCAGGCGGTCAATAGCATCGGTAGCAATGCTTACGGCCGAATCGAACCCGAAAGAAATATCCGTTCCCCAAATGTCATTGTCAATCGTTTTAGGAACAGAAACAATATTCACCCCCATCGCAGCAAATTTGGCAGCGGTCTTTTGCGTTCCGTTTCCTCCAATACAGACAACACAATCCAGCCCCATTTCACGAATATTCTGAAGAATCAGGGCAGGCTTGTCCACATCGGATACAACACCTCCTTTTTTGAATGGCTTTTCGCGGGAAGTACCCAACATGGTTCCTCCAAGATTCAGTAACCCGGAGAGAGATTTATCCGTAAAAGATTCCACATCTTTAGTCAACAACCCTTGAAAACCACTATGAATACCTATCACTTCCATCCCATAATAATTGATGGCAGTCTTACACACGCCACGAATGGTGGCATTAATACCGGGACAGTCCCCACCGGAGGTTAAGATTCCAATTCTCATTGTCTTATTTATTAGTCAAAAACTCGGAGATTTAGTGAAACTCGAAGATTTTAACGATTATTTCCGTCGTAAAGATAGAAAAAAAAGATAAATAAGGTTACTTTTGCACGAATAAACATTATCATGTTAAAGCAGAAATGAATATTACAAAGATTATCAGCAAGACTTTCGACTCCCGTTTAAAACAAATAGATTTATATGCCAGTGAAGCCAGCGAGATACAACACCGTGTATTAAATCGTTTAGTGCAACAGGCTTCCCAGACTGAATGGGGGAAAAAGTACGACTACTCTTCCATCCGCAGCTATGAAGATTTCAGAAAACGTCTCCCCATTCAGACATACGAAGAAATAAAACCATACGTGGAACGTTTACGGGCTGGAGAACAGAATCTGCTTTGGCCATCGGAGATACGCTGGTTTGCCAAATCATCCGGAACGACGAATGACAAAAGTAAATTTCTTCCTGTCAGCAAGGAAGCATTGGAGGATATTCATTACAGGGGAGGAAAAGATGCGGTAGCCCTTTATTTCCGTATCAATCCGGACAGTCATTTTTTCTCCGGGAAAGGACTGATACTGGGAGGCAGCCACAGCCCGAATCTGAATTCCAACCACAGTCTGGTCGGAGATTTGTCGGCCATCTTGATTCAAAATGTAAATCCGCTTGTTAATTTCATTCGTGTTCCAAGCAAAAAGATTGCATTGATGAGCGAATGGGAAACAAAGATAGAAGCAATTGCCAACAGTACGATTCCGGCAAATGTAACTAACCTTTCCGGTGTTCCGTCTTGGATGCTGGTGCTTATCAAACGAATTCTTGAAAAAACCGGGAAACAGACTTTAGAAGAGGTATGGCCGAATTTGGAAGTATTTTTCCATGGCGGAGTAGCTTTCACACCTTACCGTGAACAATACAAGCAGGTGATACATTCACCGAATATGCATTATGTAGAGACGTATAACGCTTCCGAAGGATACTTCGGCACTCAAAACGATCTTTCTGATCCTGCCATGCTGCTGATGATTGATTACGGAATCTTTTATGAGTTTGTTTCATTGGAGGAAGTGGGAAAAGAAAATCCGCAGGCGTATTGTCTTGAGGAAGTAGAATTAGGCAAGAATTATGCTATGGTGATTTCTACTTCTTGCGGTTTATGGAGATATATGATTGGCGACACGGTGAAATTCACCAGCAAAAATCCTTATAAATTTGTTATCACAGGAAGAACGAAGCATTTCATTAATGCATTCGGTGAAGAGCTTATTGTCGATAATGCCGAGAAAGGACTGGCTAAGGCTTGTGCGGAAACCGGAGCACAGGTCAGCGAATATTCTGCCGCACCGGTATTTATGGACGAAAACGCCAAATGCCGTCACCAGTGGCTGATTGAGTTTGCCCAAATGCCTGATTCGGTTGAGAAATTCGCAGCGATATTAGATGCGACTCTGAAGGAGGTTAATTCCGATTATGAAGCAAAACGCTGGAAAGATATTGCATTGCAACCGTTGGAGGTGATCGTTGCCCGTCAGGGATTGTTCCATGACTGGTTAGCCCAAAAAGGGAAATTGGGGGGACAGCATAAAATTCCCAGATTAAGTAATACCCGGGAATACATAGAAACAATGCTATTGCTAAATCAATAATAAATCACTCGCATGAGACCCGGGTGTTGGACATCCCGAGACCCGGGTATCATACACATCATCTTTCCTACGAAATTAGCGGGCATTCACTATTATCCCTCCTCCCAACAGTAAACCATCTCTATAAAACGCAGCAGCTTGTCCTGCCGCAATTGCAGTTAAGGGCTCATGAAGTTGTACATGAAGTAAATTATCCGGTGTAACAGTAACCGTGCAATGGTTTTCTTGCTTACGATATCGTATTTTCACGATGACATCATTGTAGCCCAGAATCTTTTGGGGATTTACAAGATTCCAATCTTTCAGCTGCATTTCTGTTTTTTCCAAAGCAGAAAGAGAAGACAACACAACTTCGTTCTTTTCGGGATATATCTCTTTTACAAAAACAGGACGGTTCAGATGAATGCCTAAACCACGTCTCTGACCGATGGTGTAGAAAGGGTATCCTTCATGCCAACCCATAAAATTCCCCTTTTCATCGATGAATCTCCCCCGTCGGACCATTTCGGACCAACAGCTGACATTTTCAGACCAATGGCTGACATTTTCGGACCGCAACTGACCATTTCGGACCAACCATTCTTTTAGGAAGCTCCGATAGTCCATCGGACAGAAACAGACTCCTATACTATCTTTTTTTGTCGCTACTTTTTGGAAACCACGTTCGGCAGCCCAAACACGAGCCTCAACTTTTGTAATATTCCCCATCGGCAACAGTATCCGCCGAAGTATATCTTGCTTCAGCCCCCATAGAAAAAAAGACTGGTCCTTATCCGGATCAGCGGCATAGGTTATATAATAGGTATCTTCCAACTTTGCTTTCTGAACATAATGCCCGGTCGCTATATAAAAAACGCCCATTTCATCGGCAACTTTAGCAAGCAAAGGCCACTTCAGATAGTTATTACAGAGTGTACAAGGGACCGGAGTACGACCTTCCATATATTCCTGTACAAAGTATTCTATGATTTGCTTACGAAAAACATCACGGGCATCATACGTGATATGACGAATACCCAAACGCTCCGCCAAACTACGTGCATCCTCCAGATATTCTGTCGAGTCGTTCAACTCATAGAAACGGAAAGTAATTCCGGTTACTTCATAACCGGCCTCCAGTAGTCGCATGGCGGCAACAGAACTATCCGTGCCACCGCTCATACCCAACAATACTCGTCTATTTTCTTCTATCATACTGCAAAATTAAGGATTTTCCCGTATCTTTGTCAGTTAAAGCCTAAAGAGAATGAAAGAGAAAACATCTGATGGACAAATTATAATTGTATTGACAGAGCATCCCGTACTCGGCATATTGCTCATCCCTTATATAGCTGAAAGATTAAGTGACAACACATTACAATTAGTAGAACAAGCATTTCACGCCTCTGCCGAAGCTATGAGCCGGATGAGTGAAGCGGAAAGGCAGGCTATTGACATCGCGTCACACTATACGGAAAAGTATTTGATGGGAGTATACTCCCGAGAGAAAACAGTCTCCCGCTTCCTACATAAATTATCCGAGGACCCCGAACGGATAAAAAACAACGTCCGTCCATTTATTGAAAAAAAATTGCAGGAAATGCTGACTCTGATACGTGAAAAGAAGTTAGCGCTTTATCAGAAACAAGGGGGAAGTAAACTGCTGTATGCCCATCATGCCTACCACGTCCATCCACATGACGCTGAGGTTCGTTTCATGTTTCAGGTAGATGAAAATACTTTCCGCTATCAACTGCAAGGTTATTATAAAGGCGAGCCATTCTCTCTCAGTGAGCAAAAGCCTGTCAATGTGTTAACATCCATGCCGGCCACCTTATCATTGGGAATGGAGTTGTATTTTTTCCCAAACATTGAAAGTAGCCGGCTTTTGCCTTTTACAAAAAAAGAAGTCATCAGCGTAACGACTTCCGAAACCGAAAAGTATATTGACAACATTCTCATTCCCATAGCCCGTTATCATGAAATCAAGACTAAGGGACTGAACCTGATCGAGAAGAAACAAAATTGCGAGGCAATGTTAATCATCGAAAATACAATTTACGATAAACAGTTGCTACAGCTTAGTTTTCGTTATGGCGACCAGACCTTTACTCCGGACAGCAATACTGGTATGAAGAGAATCATTTACCGAAACGAATCCGGAGAGATATGCTGTTTCCGGCGAAATGCCAATGCAGAGAAAAGAGCGATACACTTCTTGACAAATGCCGGACTACAACGTATCAGCGATTCCCACTTTCAGTTATCGCCCGATATTCCCGAAAGAACACTCTCCGAATGGATCAGCAACCACCGGAAAATATTACAACAATCTTTTATATTATCCGGTAATATGGGGAGCACACCTTATTGTTTGGACGAGATACGTATCGAACAAAGTTGCGATGATAATCCCGACTGGTTTGAATTACATATTACCGTCGTCATCGGTGGTCTACGTATTCCCTTCACACGTTTCCGGAAGCATATCCTTGAAGAGAAAAGGGAGTTCCTGCTACCGGACGGGCGAATGATTTTATTACCGGAAGAATGGTTCAGCAAATACACGAATATGCTGGAAATGGGAGTCCAGACAGAAAAAGGATTCCGCTTAAAGCATACATTCATAGGCGTAGTAGAGACTATCTTGGATACACCTGCATCCAAGACTCCTACATTCAAGAAAGAAATACGTAGCATTCATCCGCCCAAAGGACTAAAAGCACAGCTACGTCCCTATCAGCAAAAAGGATTCTCGTGGATGGTACATCTCAACAAAGGAGGATTCGGCGGATGCCTTGCAGACGACATGGGATTGGGAAAGACACTTCAGACACTTACCCTGCTACAACATATCTATAAGCCAATATCCCCAACCGCCCGTCAGACTGCGGATATTACCGTCCCTTCTCCCGCCATCCGGGAAGCAAAAGCGGATACCGACGGACAGTTCTCTTTATTCTCTTTCGACTCCGAAAATGAGTTACTGCCCCAGCCACACGAGATTCGTGGAAAAGACATGAATCCGGAAAATGTATCACAACCGCAAACACGAAAGCCACGAAAACCCGCTACACTTATTGTGGTCCCCACGTCGTTACTTCATAATTGGCGTCGGGAAGCAAAACGTTTTACTACGCTTTCAATGGTAGAATACACGAGTACCAGTATTCTCAGCAAGACACATCCGGAGAAGTTTTTCGGACGTTTTCATTTAGTGTTCACAACCTACGGGACAATGAGAAAGAATATTGACATACTCCGCTCCTACTGTTTTGAATACATCGTACTCGATGAGAGCCAAAATATCAAGAATAGCGAATCGCTCACCTTCCATTCGGCTATCCAACTGCAAAGCAAGTACAAACTAGTACTTACCGGTACTCCGATCGAGAATTCCCTTAAAGACCTGTGGGCGCAATTCCACTTCATACAACCGGACCTGCTAGGCTCGGAAAGTAGTTTTCAAAAGCGATTTATGTTACCAATCCGTCAAGGGGATACCCGCATAGAAGCACAACTGCAACAGTTGATCGCTCCATTCATTCTCCGCAGAAGTAAAAGAGAGGTTGCTCCGGAACTTCCTCCGCTTACGGAAGAGACAATCTATTGTGATATGACGGAAGAACAAAACACCTGGTATGAGCAAGAGAAAAACAGCTTGCGCAATATTCTGCTTCAACATCCTCAAAGTACGGACAAACTGCACTCATTCAGTGTACTGAACGGAATTCTACGCTTACGCCAATTGGCGTGTCATCCTCAACTAATCTTTCCTGATTTCACGGGATTTTCCGGGAAAACCTCACAAATCATTGAGACTTTCGACACCCTACGGAGTGAAGGACACAAAGTATTAATATTTTCTTCATTCGTCAAACATCTGGAAGTACTGGCAGAGGCCTTTCAGGAGCGTGGCTGGAAGTACGCCTTACTGACAGGAGCCACCAACGACCGACCTTCCGAAATAGCCCATTTCACCGAGCAAAAAGATGTGCAGGCTTTCCTTATTTCTTTGAAAGCGGGAGGAGTAGGACTTAATCTGACACAGGCCGACTACGTATTTATCATCGACCCCTGGTGGAATCCTGCCGCTGAATCACAAGCTATAGCCCGTGCCCATCGCATCGGGCAGGATAAACAAGTGATTGCCTATCGTTTCATTACTCAAGGCAGTATAGAGGAAAAAATCCTTCAACTTCAAGACGAAAAACGAAAACTGGCAGAGACATTCGTTACTGATAGCGAAACATTGCCAGCATTGAGTAGTGAACAATGGGTGGACTTGCTAAAATGATTTTTTATTATATCTTTGTATCCAAAACCATACAGCATGAAATACAAACTTATCGTGCTCGATCTTGACGGCACACTGACCAACTCCAAGAAAGAAATCACCCTCCGCAACAAAGAGGCATTGATACGTGTACAAGAACAAGGTGTACGACTTGTCTTAGCCTCCGGACGACCAACCTATGGTATCGTACCTCTAGCCAATGAATTGCGAATGAACGAGTTCGGCGGATTCATATTGTCCTATAACGGAGGAGAAATCATCAACTGGGAAACGAATGAAATGATATACGAGAACGTGTTGCCTAATGATATCATTCCCCGACTTTATGAAGCTGCCCGCACATACCATCTGACTATATTGACTTACGACGGAGCAGAGATTGTGACTGAGAATTCCCATGACCCATACGTAGAAAAAGAAGCGTTTCTGAATAAAATGGCGATTCGTGAAACCAACGATTTTCTTACTGATATCACCCTGCCGGTAGCTAAATGTCTGATTGTGGGAGATCCGGACCGACTCATTCCTTTGGAATCGGAACTATGTCTTCAGCTACAAGGACGTATCAATGTCTTCCGTTCAGAACCTTATTTTCTTGAATTAGTCCCACAAGGTATTGACAAAGCACTGTCTCTTGGTGTTCTATTAGAAGAGACAGGTGTAAAACGTGAAGAAATAATAGCAATGGGTGATGGCTACAATGACCTTTCCATGATAAAATTCGCAGGACTGGGTATTGCTATGGGGAACGCTCAGGAACCGGTGAAAAAAGCGGCTGACTACATTACCTTAAGCAATGAGGAAGATGGCGTTGCCGAAGCCATTGAGAAGTTTATCTATCAACAATAGCCTACATATCCGGATTTTATACTAACTTTGCGATTCCAATAAAACAAATATAAAAGGTTATGGAACATCAACTTACAATTTACAACACTTTAAATAGAAAGAAAGAGTTGTTCGTACCGCTTCACGCTCCTCATGTAGGAATGTACGTATGCGGGCCGACGGTCTACGGTGATGCCCATCTCGGACACGCGCGACCCTCTATTACATTCGACGTTCTTTTCCGATATCTCACTCATCTAGGATACAAAGTGCGTTATGTACGCAATATTACCGACGTAGGTCATTTGGAGCATGATGCCGACGACGGCGAGGACAAGATCGAAAAGAAAGCGCGTTTGGAAGAGCTGGAGCCAATGGAAGTTGTACAGTATTATCTGAACCGCTACCACAAAGCAATGGAAGCACTCAACGTACTTTCGCCAAGTATCGAGCCGCACGCTTCAGGGCATATCATCGAACAAATCGAACTGGTACAGAAGATTCTCGATGCCGGATACGCTTATGAAAGCGAAGGTTCCGTATATTTCGATGTAGCCAAGTACAACAAAGACCACCATTACGGAAGGCTTTCCGGCCGCAATCTGGACGATGTACTGAATACGACCCGTGAACTGGACGGACAAAGTGAAAAGCGCAATCCCGCCGACTTTGCCCTTTGGAAGAAAGCGCAACCCGAGCATATCATGCGTTGGCCGTCTCCGTGGAGTGACGGTTTTCCCGGATGGCATGCCGAATGTACCGCTATGGGACGCAAATATTTGGGCGAACACTTCGATATTCACGGAGGAGGAATGGACTTGATTTTCCCTCACCACGAATGTGAAATTGCACAGTCGGTCGCTTCTCAGGGGGACGATATGGTTCACTATTGGATGCACAATAACATGATTACCATCAACGGAACAAAGATGGGCAAATCACTCGGCAACTTTATCACGCTGGATGAGTTTTTCAACGGTACCCATAAGTTGTTGGCGCAAGCCTATACGCCCATGACTATCCGTTTCTTTATTCTGCAAGCACACTACCGCAGTACGGTGGACTTCAGCAACGAAGCATTGCAAGCATCTGAAAAAGGATTACAACGCCTGATGGAAGCCATCGATGCATTGGAGAAAATAACTCCAGCCGCCGCTACTTCAGAAGGAATCAACGTTAAAGAGCTACGTGCCAAATGCTACGAAGCAATGAATGACGATTTGAACACTCCTATCGTCATCGCACAACTTTTCGAAGGTGCCCGTATCATAAATAATATCATTGCCGGCAATGCCACAATCTCTGCCGAAGACTTGAAAGATCTGAAAGAGACTTTCCATCTGTTCAGTTTTGACATTATGGGATTGAAAGAGGAGAAAGGTTCTTCCGATGGCCGTGAGGCGGCATACGGGAAAGTAGTAGATATGCTGCTGGAACAACGTATGAAAGCAAAAGCCAATAAAGACTGGGCGACATCCGACAAGATTCGCAACACGCTGACAGCACTCGGGTTCGAAATCAAAGATACCAAAGATGGTTTCGAATGGAGATTGAATAAATAAAAAATACAGAAGACCGGTCCACCACGAACCGGTCTTCTCTTCTTTCATAGAAACTAAAGCAACTAATACCCTTTCTTAATATTCACTAATCACTTATTTTCCATGAGCATCTCAACAGGTTGCCCATGTTGGCAAATCACTGCCAATACGGTATTTTCTCCCTGTTGCCGCAATGTTACATTTTCCATCGGACTCTTTAGCGTCCAACGCCCTTTAAGGCATATCTCTTTACGAATGGGGCGGCTAGGCTCTTTCGTTGTATATGTTTTCTCTTCTATGTTTAAGTTAGGATCACATACGCTCAGACGAATGCTCTTGTCCGACTCTTGTGCAACCATCACCATCGTTTCGGCCGGAATGGAAGCAACCACTTTGTCATTTGCAGATTGATAGGTTTCAAAAGCAGCATAACCCGTAATACCCGTTTCCTTATCATAAACGACGTGAGCTGTTTGATCACGTTGCAAGACTTTATATGGCGGGGTCTTACGAAGTTCCTCCAAATCGGAAGAAGAAGGTTGTATAAGAATCATATATTCGTATGTTCCATCTTTCGGAGCCTTACCATGTGCTATCCAGGCAGAAGAGAATTTTCCTTTCGTCACTGCCCGGGTCTTCTCATGGCGCGATTCCTGTTCCGCCACTTGCGAACGGACTGCTCCGTCTACTACATGATAATAATTATCATAACCATCATGCAGCCAATAGCCATCATCTCCCACCTTACTGTCTTTACCATTATATTTCGTCTGAAAAAGGGTAGTTTCCGTTGGGTACTCAGTATTACTGTTCGTGATACCCGTTCCCAGACAAACCATTCTGTTATCGAAACAGAAAACAGACTTACGGGCTACAAAGTCGGGCGTAAAGTTCTCATAACCACGTTCCATCAACTTCATAGCGAACATTCCGTTTTTACCGTCCAAAGAAGTACTTCCGGAGAAGTTCTCCTTGGAATGCGCCATAGTAGTTCCCTTTAACGGACTATCAAGCAACTCAAAGGGTAAATGAATGGTAGTCGTACCCGGTAAACGATTCCAGTCCCATCCTTCCTGCACAAAACCACTTCCGGCACGGGAGACAGGATTTCCTTTACCCATAATCTGCACAGAGCCATAACTCTGATAACGCCCGTAGCGATTATCTTTCGCATAAATCTCGGCTCCCCAGACATCAGTTGTATATCCTTTCAATGTCACCATCCAATCCGCACGACGGAATATTCCCGCTGAACCATAGTTGTAAACAAAGAATCCTTGTGGAGCTTGGGCTGCCTTGACACCCTCTTTCTTAAAGAAACGTGCATTCGGAGTATCTTTGCCACGTACCAAACGCAAATAATCAGCAGCCAGATTACGGTCGAACGCATTCCCTTGACCGGACAAGTCACCTGACAGAGCAATATTGGCAAACGCTTCAATATCATCACTACCCATCTTTCCACCAAAAGGATGACGTCCACTGATACCGATTCCCCATTCATAAAGATTACAGTAATTACGCATGGCGATAAAAGCAGACTTTATATGCTGGCGGGCTTCTTCCGTCAACTCGAAACTCGTTCCATTCGTGAAAGCAATGAATTCCCCTACTGTTGCCAATACTCCGGTGGTATAGCCGGGATAAAAACCTCCGTGATGGAAAGTAGTCCCATCCACTTTTATACCGCCAATTGTTCCGGAGGTATAACGTAACGAAGAAGACAGCCAACGGGACAAGCCGCTCAACGCCTGTTCCTGTTCTCTTGCATCCGGAAACATCATGGCCGAAACGAATTTCGCCATCAGCAGTGTATGCCAGGAGTCCAATAGTTCGTCCCGCGTGGGCGAACATGGCTGGCGGGTTTCCTGCAAAGCAGCCCAAAAACGTAATGTAGAGAGATAAGCATCCCGATGAGGATGTTTATAAATCGCATCACGCATCAGCCAGGCAGTCGTATATATCTTACGAATCTGATAACCATAATGATGATTGGTTCCCATACCGCTACCAAAGGCAAATCCCTGGTCAATAGCATAATCGAATACCGTAAAGTAATTCTTCTTTGAAGCCTCGTTCTGATTACAGAGATAATCGTATGCAAAACCTGCAAGCATGGTCTCAATATCATTCCATGACATTTCCCCTTTCTTCTTATTCTGCTCGTCGGGAGCGACAATAGGAGTTCCCACAAATCCCGTTCCGGCAGCAGAAGGTGTGATAGCTGCTTTTTCAAATGTCTTATAAGCTGCATTAATCTGCCCTTGCGGAGCTTTTTTCACTTCCAGAAAGTCCGTTAAACGCTGTTCTATCGTTTTCAATTCTTTCTTTCGCTTATCGGTCAACTTAGTTGCCAACGGGATATCATACGACTGCTGTTCCCATTTCCACACAAGACACCAATGCCAAAGGTCACGATTGGACAAACCGTTATTAGCCGGTAACTGTTGGTCGGGAGTCGTCCTCAGGTTCATTTTCTTCTCCGGGAAAATCAAACGGTCAAGAAAGACACGTCCTTTCCGTCCGGGAGCAACGAGCCGATACCCAACAATATTCTTATCCCTCTTATTACCCTGCATATATGCGAAAGAAATCCAGCAAGCACGCCAACCGGCTGCTTTCAAGTGATACGAAAACCAATAGGAGACCTCACCCGCTTTATTCAAGAACTCGAAACGAATAGAATCCTGCTGCGGTTTTTCATTATAAATCCACAACGTAATACCAAACTGCTGTTCTTTTTTCGCATTCAGAGACAACGGATTGATTTGGACATCCAATGTAGAACCGGGTTGAAAATCCCATTCCAAGCTATTCTCCCCTTCTTTGTAGAAAAGAGAAGAAACCTTGACATCTCCCTTCCCTGAAACTTTAAACGTTTCGGGAACTCCGTCTTCGAAACCGATAAGTTGAGCAAAAGCAGAAGAAATTCCTCCGAAAAGGAAGAATAATATCAGAGTTATATTTTTCATTGCTATTCTTAATTTAAACGCAGATTAACGCAAATTATCGTAAACTTAAGGGTTCAATCTCTGCGATAATCTGTGTTAATCTGCGTTTTATAATTATTAGTCATTTAATAAGGAATCCGATCCGACAAAATTTTCTCTGTGTACCAAGGATCATTTATTTCTTTCAGCATGGCTCCCATTTCACGATAGAGTTGCTCCACCACTTCCTTATTTTCTCCCAAAGACAAATTGTGCAATTGATAAGGGTCTTTTACATCATCAAACAAAAGGCTCTTTTTCAACTGTTTCGTATTACGGTCGATATATAAAGCTAGTGTATACTGCGCAGTTTTAATACCTCTTGAAGAAGGGAAGTAGGTTTGCACCAATCCGTTCTCATCTTTTTCGCCATCCAAATTCTGAATATAGAGCGCACCGGTGGGACGTACGATCTCCGCTTTCTCATCAAAGAAAAGAGGAGCGAAATTACGGCCTTGTACTTCGGCAGGGATTGAATCCCCCAATCCGCACAGTCCAAGAACAGTAGGCATAATATCCGGTGACGATAACAGCAGATCATCCACTCTCGGCTGAATTTTACCGGGGAAACGTACCAAGAAAGGTATATTCATAGATTCCGAGTAAGGAGAATTCTTCGGATCTTCCGTACGTTGGCTACACATGGTCTCGCCATGATCGGAAGCAAAGATAACAACCGTATTCTTATCCAATCCCAAGTCTTTCAAAGTCTCCAAGATCTGGCCGAAAGCACGGTCTACTCCCGTCACAGACGCAAAATAATAACGGACAGACTCTGCTTTCTTCATTTTCAGGTCCACGTTCGGACGAACCAGCAGGCTATCCAACGGTTGGCTACGGTAAAGGTTGAAATCCTCTTCCTCGCAATCATCCAAAGAACGATACGGACTGTGAGGCGGATTCATACCTACCATAATGAAGAACGGTTTCTTTGTATCGCGTACATTCCCTTCATTTCTCAGATAAGAAACGACCTTGCCCGATTCATGCAAAGGCGACCACTCCTTCGGATCATGTCTTTTACCATCCGTATCCCAATAATGCGGATTCTTATGTTCGTCGAAAGTTCCATAAGAATACCAGTAATTAAAACCATGACGACGGTCTTTCGGTGTATAGGCGTCCCATACCGGACGCTTAGTCTCTACATATTGTCCCGGATGTTCGGGATCGTTCGGAGTCGGGAAGTCAGCATGGAGCTTGCCGAAATACGCACAATCATAACCAGCTTTGCTGAATACGTCACCAATACATTCCGCATCTTCACGCAATGAACTGATAGGCCGTGTAGAATTACAATTCAAAGGTACACCGCTACGGTTCGGATACATACCTGTCAGCAGCATTCCACGATGCGGACTACTTAACGGACAGTTACTTTGCGCCGAAGTCAACACTATTGATTCACGTGCAAAGGCATCCAGATTGGGAGTATGCACGGGATCACCCTTAAAGTTTACCTTATCCTGAAACCCGTTCTGACTCCAGATGCCCAATGCCTGGTTACGGTATTGATCAGGGAATACATAGATAATATTCGGATGTTCGACTTGCTCTGCTACCTGTTTCGGAGCTTTGCATCCCTGTGCGGCAAACAGCGTCAAGCCGCCGACCAGAAGGTTGATAGGTTTATTCATATTCATTTCTCCAAATCTCTTTTACGCATCAATGCTTCCAAGAAATAATAGTCGGCATAGTTCAGAGGAACATCTATTTCCTGACCGTGAGGAATACTACCTACCGAGTGCATCAGGATAAAGTTCCCGTTTGTACCCACTTCGGCACGATAAGCAGGAGAGCCCAAACTTTCCATGATCTTATCAGCAATTTCTTTATAATGATTGCCCGGTCGATAACCATCCAATTCGTAGAGTGCAGAAGCTGTACATGCAGCAGCGGAGGCATCACGAGGTTCGTTCGGAATATTCGGAGCATCGTAATCCCAATAAGGAACGAGATCTTCCGGCATATTCTTATTATTAAAGATGAAATTATATACTTTTTGTGCTTGGTCGAGGTACTTTTCGTCTTTCGTATAGCGGTAACAAGTAGTATATCCATAGAGAGCCCAAGCTTGTCCGCGAGCCCACGATGATTCGTCCGCATATCCCTGTGCTGTCTGTCTCTTGCGTACTTCACCGGTTTCCGGGTCATAGTCTACTACATGATAGCAACTGTTATCCGGACGGAAATGGTGTGCCATTGTCGTATCGGCGTGTTTCACAGCGATATCATAGAAAGTGGAATCTCCGGAAAAGGCTGTTGCCTCAAACAGCAGTTCAAGGTTCATCATATTGTCTATAATTACCGGACACTTCCATCCACGCGTTCCTTGCCAACCTCTATCAGCATCCCATGACTGGATCACACCTGCTCCGGGACGGAAACGGGTAGATAAGGATTTGGCAGCCTCCACCACTACATCTTTATATTCTTTCTTATCTGCCAGGCGATATCCGTTCAGATAACTACAACCAATCATGAAACCTACATCATGATGCCATTTCAAATGTTTCACAGAGTCTAATGCTTCTGTATATTTTTCAGCCAATGGTAACCATTTTTTGTCTCCGGTCAGATTATAAGTCAACCACATACTACCGGGGAAGAAACCGGAACACCAGTCATCAATAGGGATATAAGAAATACTACCATCTTTGTTAATTGTTCTCGGATTCAGAATCTTACCGGATTTCTCGATAATATCTGTTTGAATAGTGTTTTGTGCTACCGCGTTGTCAATGTTGTCCTGAATAAAGTCTACTTCAGCTTTTTTTTGTCCACCGCAACTCGTAAAAACCAAAAGGGAAAGTCCTAATGCGCTAAGAATTGTTTTCATAATACACGGGTTATTTGTTAAGTGATTAATTTTCTTGATGGCAAAAGTAGTGCATTTAAATAGAATTGACCGACCTAAATAATCCAAATGAAGGACAAATTTGGTACATTTCAACCTAAAAGACATACTTGTACAGATAATCCAAAAGGGTTAACCCGATAAAGGAGCTATAAAACTAACTAATACTTAGCTCTTCAATATTAATCAAATTCCCCATCGATAATTAGGTTTATCTCCCATAATAAGTATAAGCTCTCCTCCTTTCAATAGTTCTGAAGCTTGAAAATAAAAAGTACTCAATTTCTTTCCATTCAAAACCGCACTCTGAATATATTTATTTTTTCTTGAAACATTCTTTGCTTCAATAACAAAACTATCGCCACGACCATAAAGACCACCAAGATCAATAACAACCTTCTCAAAAAGAGGGCTAGCTATCTCATATATAGGATTGACTCTACATCCTCCATCAGTTTGAAACAATCCTAATGCAGCCATCACAAACCAAGCACTCATCTGCCCTTGATCTTCATCACCAAGATAAGCATTAGCTACACCATTACCATAATACCTATCCATAATTGAACGTGACCATTTTTGAGTTAACCAGGGTTTCTTTGCCCAATTAAACAAAAATGCAAAATGCATAGATTGCTGATTACCTTGCACAACAGGATAATCCCAATATTGGTCATTAGGAGCATTGTATCGCCATTGCTTACTAACCTCAAATCCCCAATTAAGACGTTCCACAAAGTTTTTCTCACCTATTGTTTCTATAAGAGCAGGCACATCCTGTGGCACAAAAAAAGTAAGCTGCCAAGAGTTGCCTTCCACATAATGTTGATTACGTCCTGTAAGAAAAGGGTCAAAATCTGAAACAAATTTTCCGTCTACTCCTCGCATATGGGCATAGCCAGTTTTAGGATTCATTGCATTCTTCCACCAATATCCTCGCTTATTAAAAACTTCATAATCATGAGATTTACCAAGTGCTTTTGCCATTTGACCAACAGTCCAATCATCATAAGAATATTCCAACGAGTTAGAGAATCTCCCTTTCTCAAAAGGCACATATTGATATTTCAAATATTCAACAAGATTGCGATTACCAGCAAATCCACCCCCTATACGTACAGCAGGAGCCGTTTGCATTTTCTTCATAGCTGCAAAAGCTTTCTCCGAATCAAAATCTCTAATTCCCATCTGGTATGCAGATACTATCAAAGGAATCTCATGTTCAGCTACCATTACCGGTATATATTCCATGCCCGCCGGACCTTTGGCAAGCCATCCATTTGAATCATACATTGCCAGTTGTGAGTTTACCCATTTAGATGACCATTCAGGAGTAACCAAATTCCAAAACTGATTTAAATTCCAGAATGTATTCCAAAATGCATCGCATCCTAAAGCCAGATGATCCGGATTGGACAATTTATGTACTTTCTCATCAGCCGATACCCATTCTCCATTTACATCACTAAATAAGTTACGGCAAAGTGCACGATACATGTTAGAATAAAACCGGATCTTTTCTAATCTATCATTAGTAGAAATAACTACTCTGTTAAGAAAACTATTCCATACCTCTCTCTGATATTTTACCACAGCTTCAAAATCCCAGCCGAAACGCTCTGAAATCTCTTTATTCAAGTTTTCAGAAGCATTACCTACACTAACATACGATAAACCTGTGCGAACTTGAACTATGGGATGTTTTCTCGTATCAAACTCCACAAATAGCCCTGCATCACTAAGCTCTTCTCCCGAAATATGAGAAGTATCAAGAATCTCATCATTCTTCCATCCTCCGACCTTTTTTATCGGAGTATCGAACTCTATAACGAAATTAACTACATATTCCTGTTCGGCATCCTTACCCCATATACGAGAGGATATTTGCCGGCAATGTCCTTCAATACGGTTATCACTAACCTTATTAACATCAACATCAAACAACTTATAATCATATTCCGCCTGAATATGCAAATCAATCATCACACGCCCATCCTTATCCTGCGGAAAACTATACCGCTGAAAACTGGCACGCTCTGTGGCAGTTGCCTCCACTCCAATCTGTGTGTCTGTTAAAAATACCTTATAATAACCTAATGGTGCTTCTTCTGTTCGTTTCTCAATTCGAGAACGGTAGCCTTCATCAGGAGAAAACTGATCACCTACTCTTGTATAAAGTTTACCATTCGTCGGCATCATTCCCAACCCAGCCATAGTCCATTCATGTATATGACTAAAACAACCTACTGTCTCAAACGTTGGCTGATAACCAGCCTGCCAACCTCTATTTTGATTATCAGGACTTAATTTAACCATACTAAATGGCATCCAAGGCCCTGGAGCGATCATCCAACGAGAATGTGCAGTCCCCATTTTCGTATCAACATAATCGGCTAAAGTCTGTTCCTTTTGTGGAGACCGCAAAACAGTAGCACTCTCCAACAATTTACCATCAGCAAATATTTGATACTTACTCTTTACCATTTTCTTTACTGCAGGCATAGGCGCCTCAAACATATAACGAGCAGTATCAAGTTTAGAGGAGAAAATACGTTTTCCGTCCAGTTTAACTGTTAAATCTGGATTTCCCGAAAGATGTTCTACATCAATCAAGAGAGGCTGCACCATGGAATCACCGTGTTTTATCTCATACTTAGCAGGAGATACATTACGAAGAAACATCGAACTATGTGTATTCTTTAGCTTAATACTATGCGGACCTTCAAGCCTGACTTGATCAAACGCAATCCAACCGCCTTCTAAAACAGAGATCGTAACAATATTACCCCCAATCTTTAAATCAGAAGCGGCAATAGGTATTTCCAACACCTGTTCCTTCGCCTCATCAACAACTCCGTCAAGCACCTTTTCTGATTTCCCTTTTATTTCAAACTTTTTTTCAACAGAATTGACCAAGACCTTGACCAAAGAACGCTTTGGATCAGCATCCAACAGATCAATAACCAATCTACATTCCCCATGTTCTGCTATTCTGTCCAAACCAAATAAAATATTCGTACTATGAGTACGCCAGCCGGAAGTACGCCATGTGCCACCCCATACGTTATTCGGCCCTGGCAATACATATGGAAAGTCCTTGTCGTCTTTTGAGTTGCCAATTAAGAAGTACCTATCTTCATAACCAAAATCTTTTGCCAGAAAATCCTTATAACTAGAAGGACCAAGAGCCAATTCTGAAGCAGAGTTGTCAGCCTTGCCTATTTTCCAGATAATATTAGCGGCATTTGTATTTAGCACACATAAAGCTGCCACAATATAAGATACAACATATGTTTTTCCCATAATCTACAACATAAAACAGGGATGTTTCCAACATAGAAAACATCCCTATACAATAAGCCTAATTAAAATAATTCAAACTCATTAATTCGAAGAACATCTCCATCAGCATTCTGCATCGGCCGAGTTATCATCAGACGGACATATCGTACCTTAGCTGGTGACTTCATTGTGCGTTGCACAATATTCTGACGATTATCATCAAAGTTATCAAGCGGCTGCCATTCCTCATCAAGACTATTGCGTCCCAACAAGAAACATGCAGAAGTAACATAACCTTTATCTTCGCGACCGGCATTCACTAACTTCCAGCCTGTAAGTGATTTACTCTCACCTAAGTCAAAATCTGCATAATTAAAATGTTTTCCGACATCACACCATTTTGTATTATAATTACCATCAATAATCTGATGAGGTTTTTCACGTTCATTATAAGAACCGGAGAATCCAATGACTTTCGCCCCCTTTAGAAGATTATCATACTTAATATCCCCATCATTCAAATGAACAGTATTCTCTTTGATAGCTGTATTAAAGTGAGTAGATGCAACTTTTACCGGTTCTATCAATTCATTAACCAATGTAGCTGCAAAGAGAACAACCTTTTCGTTAGTAGGCAATATAATACTACGGGCACCTTTCGGTATATCGATACCGACCTTAAACATATAAGTAAAGTTATATGGTTCATCATCTGTAGACGAATGACGATGCGTTCCTACGAATGCAACATTTGCCTTTTTCAAATAACCTTTAGTATGTCCTGTATGTCCCCATTGTCCAATAAAGCCTGTGTATGAAGGAATATATACTTTGCTCTCAATATGACCACTTTTAAACGGAACCATATAATCTCCATCAGTAGCGGCAGCCAAAACATATAGTTTGTTATATGTTTCTCCTTGAGGTAAATATAACGTATCCCCTTTACAAGACATTCCATTGGCAATATCTTTCTCACCTAACTTAAAAGGAATTTGATCAACGTTCAGTTCTGACGGCCACAATTCTGCAGCATATGAATAACCTGCATCAAAATCACCCTCTGCACGGAACTCATTGAAAGATGAGCACTTTTGATCATACTTCAAAGGCAGACTGGCATATTGCAACTCAAAGCGCTTCAAACCAGATGTTGTGAGACGAACTTTAAAAGTCTTGATAGAAAATGGTTTTATACTGAAAGATAACGAATTATCACTAAATTGTGCTTGTGCAATTTTCTTTTCAGTACCATCGGCCTCACATGCTTCTACGATATTACCTGCAAAAACAATAGTAGCCTTTTGTTCCTTTTCACCACCAATTTCATAAACACGCACTACATATTCATCCGAATTTTCCGCTTTCTTTATAGCTTTAATAATAACATTATTATTGCTTGAAGATACAAAGGAGAATTCTTTACCTAAAGCTCCTTGATGTTTTTCTGTCGAGAAAGCCTTCAACTTCTGATTGAGTAAATCAGACTTACGTACCGCTTCTGGCTTTTCTAACTTTCCAGAGTGTCCTACCAGACTATAAGTAAATGTATGATAACCTAGATCCTGTTTATTCTGATATATATAACGCTTATTGGTCCCTGGAGTATTGAGAAGAGTCAGACGAATCGTATTGTCATCAGGCTTATCCCAACCATACTTACAGTCATTTAAAACCGTAACACCATAACTGTTATCCCTATCAGTCAGATCAGTCCATTGATGAGCATAAACTTCATATGCAGTAGTCGTATTATTGCCTCTTTCAATAGAGCCCAGTCCGAGATCATACGTAGCATTCTGATTAGTAACATTCAATGGAAATTCCGCCTTCAGCAACGAGTTGGTGGATTGCCAATCCACCTCATTATAAAAATCAATGCGATCTGCGCGGCTTCCCTCATACATACGAATATACTGCTTGAAATTCGACTCTCCATAACGCTTCTCAACACAAATAGATTTACGTAAAATACCGTTCTCCAACACTGTTATTTTAACATCATCGGTAATAGATTGAGGAATAGTGTCAATGGTTGTTTTCTTTATTTCCCAAGCAGGCCAAACATATGATTTATTATCAGTAAATAGAGCTAAGCGAATAGCTTTCCCTTCTTTAACCAACTCTTTATTATTCTTCTTATCAAACAAAGAGACTACATCGCCATTCTGATCAAGAGACAACTTATATATTGAGTTCTCCAATACAGATGTATCAGAAGAGATAACAGAATGCTTTGAAGAAGCTGAAATACGTACATCATACACCGCATATCCAACAGCAGGAACTGTTGCTTCCAACAACAACTTAGCCTTACCATCAGTATAGCTTAAAAGTTGAGCCGGAACTTTCTTACCATCAGCATTATATACCGAGACGTCTTTAGGAGCCTTAGAAGTCTCTATTTCGACCTCTGCAAGATCAGTAACATCATATCCCAAAGAATTGTAGATCACTACAGGCATACCTTTAGTCTTCGTATTCATCTGGCGAACAACCGCATCCACTGATGATGTAAGAATTCCAGAGAGCTGTTGAAGCGATATTAGTTCATCATTCCATGAAAACTCATAAGCGCGAGGTATACTAGTACCTGTTAAATCATCATGAAATTGATGAAGAATAAAGCGACGCCAAATTTCAGTAAAAGCATTTCCCGGGTAACAAGCCTGGTTTAACCAATCCGCCACAACAGACGAACGCTCCGCAGCATCGGCTAATAGTTCATTCTGACGATTATACAATTTCATCGCAGCTTGAGAAGTGTAGCAACCGGTGCCATGTACGTCCATCAGTAATTCACCATTATATTGTGGAAGTTCAGGATGGTTTCCATATGGTTGGAAGTCCTTATATAATTGATCGCTAGTGGCACTAATAATCTCAACCGGACCACTGCCTTTAACTCCCTTCTCCACAGCACGAACAGATTCCAATGTAGGAGAGCCACCAATATCACCTGTACCATAATAACGATAAGCGATGTTCAAAGGAGATTGAGATGTAAACTTAAGCAGGTCTTTATTATTAGACAAATCTTCCTCTTTCCACCGCTTATTATAATCTTCCCCATGTGCCATCATTATAGTAGAACCATCTACACCTGTCCATAACCCTATTGTAAACGGATACTTACTCTTTCCATAGAAAGGATTAGTACGCCATTTTAGTTTCTGGGATGAAAATCCGATAAGTCCACAATGAGACGCTATCGTTGGCAACGTCCAACCGAATCCGAAACAATCAGGTAAAAATATATCAGTGCTTTCAACTCCAAACTCCTTGCGATAATAATCCTGTCCAAGCATAATATTGCGTAAGGAAGATTCTATCGATGGAACCAACACGTCTGTTGCATCCCAGCTCGCACCGCTTACATGCCAGCGCCCAGTTTTAATATATTTCTTCACCTCCTCATATTGGATAGGAAAATACTCCTTCATCCAGGCATATTTAGCACCACCTTCAAAGTTGAATACATAATTAGGATATTGTTTAAGAAGCATCAGATTCTGATTTATTGTATTCCATACATACTCCTTAATCGTAGTCTGTATATCCCAGTTCCATTGAGTATCCAAATGTGCATTCGATACAATATATGCTTTTGATTTCTCCGGTGAAACAACATTTTGAGCATAAACACTGCCAGATAGCAAAAATGCAAAGGCTACCAATGCGATGTTTTTTCTCATTCTTTTAGTTTTTATTTTGCTCATAACAAACATTCTATGATTAATACAAATCTGTATTATTTATTGGTTTCATGTCCCCAAAGAGTCGGTTCATTACCTTTCGATTTGCGCCAAGCATCACGCCAGCGGTGCATATCTTTATAATTTATAAATGGTTTCAATGCTCTTTGTTCTTTTGTAGGAGCTGCCGGCAAAGCAACTGCTGAATCTTGATACCAATATGCTACGGAAGCCAAATCTAAAGTAAGGTTATTATTAGACCCATGCTCTATCGTACCTTTCACACTGCTCTCAAAGAAAATAGGATCAGAAATAAAGAAACGGTACACATGAGTACGTCCTAACCATCCGTGATCATCATTAACACGAGGAGCTCCAAAATATGGAAACGAGAACTTCTCTTTAGGACACCATGATGTATTAAAGAAATCTTCGGTACCAGTACCAATAAGTGAAGGTAGTTCTTCACCATCAATGAACCACATATCATCCCCTTCTCCATACCACATAGGAGTCGGACAATGAATATAATAGTTTATACCTACAAAATGGCCTTTACCCTTTGTTTCAATAAAAACATAATTACGTTCTCCTGTTGAGTTTGGATGTTGCTTCCCCGTAAGTCCCCATTCAGTCTCCCCTTCCGGTAAGGCTTCTGTAAGATTGTGATTATACCATGCATGGAACCGCCCCATATCCTTAGGAAGTTTTTTCATTTCAAAATAGTCTACATAAAAATAGAAAGCCTTAATGGTCTTCCCGCTTTGGTTCTCAATCTCAATGCGTGCGCCTTTCTCAAAAGGCATTGCAAAATAAGAAGTAAGACCGGTACCTTCTTTGGGTCCGGCAGCAAGAGGCATAGAACTATAATTATAAGATTCATTCCACCCCTGCCCGAAAAAAGGACCGATCGGAGATTCTACAGATGGATAATCATTACCATCCCAGTACATACGAATAATAATATCATTACGACTTAGCTGATCAGGCGTAGGAGACATAGTAATCCAAATATGATTAATTACTCCAGTTCCTTTTATTTCAGCGATGGTTCTTTTCTCACCAGGTTTAAACGGCTCCAAATGGTCACGATTCCCTCCAGTCGGGTCAGTACTTGAAATTCGCTTGTTTTTAATTCCAGATTTCATCTGAGCCAGATTGAATAGATCATTGTCTAAACCAGTCTGTGCCAAAACAGATGAATACACATTTCCTAAAAGGATAAATAAAAATAAGAATGAAATTTTCTTCATACAACAATCAAGTTTTTAATTTATAATTTACAATATAATATTCACTTTTTAAAAAGCACAGTTTTCATGAGAAATACATTATACGGTTTCCACATTGACATTAAAAAGTAAAGTTCATCACCATAAGAAGACAATGGATGAAAAAAGGAACCATATAATTGAGGATACTCTTTTGAATCAACCAATTTATACGGTTCACTCCAAGGACCTGTTATATCATCAGCCATACGAAGAGTGATATCATATCGGGCTGAAGCAAAATATGCTATAATCCATTTTTTATACTTATAGTTATAAATAAATGATAGTTCACCGACTTTGTCATCAATTATCACAGTTGCACGTTTCTCATCACCGCGTACCCATTTATTTATTGTTCCATCCCAATATTCATAACGTTCCTGCCGTTCAATATCACGCTCTCGAAAACGGGCTAGACGTGCGGGAGTATCACGACCTGTTTCCGTTCCAATCATATAGACATATCCATCTTTTTTAAAATAGCCTATCTGACCAAAATAGCTATCCGATGAAAACTTAACATTAGCACACGGCTCCCAACTCATTCCAGAGTCAACAGAGCGATACAGAGCCGAATAGTTAGTATCCCAATTACGCCAGTTCCGCATATTAAAGTAATGAACATAATCTATCCCACCAGCACGAATTGCCGCTGTTGGAATAGATGTCCAATCTCCCTTTCCCGACTTATCTTTCCCACCTGGAATAATCTCACGAGCTTCACCTTTATTATCTGTTACTACACCTGAAAATGATAATCCATCATTCAAATAGGTGTCTGTTGAAAAAGCAAGGAAATTACATCTCCATTCGCCAGCTGCATCATTAGGTTTAGGACCGAAAGGTTTAAAATTTCTGCCATAACTATCACCAAAAAATATTCCGTATTTACCGGGCGCCTGCTCCCAAATGATTCCAAGATCAGTTCCTCCAATATTCCATTGCTGAACTGTCGAATTTGGCGACATAAACTCTTCTTCTGGCAAAGGCATTCCTGTTAATCGAGCGATACAGGTCACTTTCCCAACAACTGTACTAGATATATCCATCTTTTGTCCATACAATATCATGTATGGACAAAAAGACAAATATAAAGATAACAGAATATTTAACCTATTCATTTTATTCTACCATAGTAACCTTCGGTCCCAAATATGACTGCTTCATTCCCCCAAAATCCAGTACTACCTTTTGGATAATCATACCCGGATCAGCACAAATCAGTTTAAAGGTATGTTTTCCTGGTTTTCCAACATGCATGTTCACCATAGCAATATCACTGTTACGGAAAACATTACGATGCCATTCACCGGAATATTCCTTAGAGGAAACCGTCACCCAATGAACCAAGCCATCATCAATCATAACACCATAACGAGTATCATGCTTCGGATCTATAGGAAACAGAGGGAGAGCGTATATATAAGCCACTACATTACCACCATTAAACGAGTAGAAATCATATTGAGCCTGAGAAACCTTATGAGTATTCCACATGCTTTGAGTTTCCTGAGTAGCCTCACCCAACTGTACACATTCATTTTCATATCCCAGTCCCATAACCGTACGCACTTTTATTCCATTAGCTTCTTGCTTATGATGGAACTTTCCTGCATTAATTGACACACATCCATTATCTTCCACATAAAGCCCTTTAAGCTCTGCTACTGATGGACTCTTCGGATTGAACACCGGCAGGATTACTTTCTCTACCTTATTTTGTGTTCTAAATTCAATTTCAGCAATAAGATTATCTCCTGTAGGAACCTTATTCCAATCAACAGATATATTAATACGATCCTGCAATAATGTAGTCCCAGCCTTCTTACTAAGTTTTATCCATGGTACGTTTGTTGTTGCTTCCCACGTAAATGCTTTATCTCCTCTATTATAAAGTTCAACAAATAAATGTTTCTTGATAAACGGATTTGCCGTTGGCAATACATTAGCGGCACCAAGGCCAAAAGTACAATCTTTACCAGGTATAAATATCTGCATATCTTCACCTGGCTTCGGCTGGTATTTTTCTACCGGAGGCATATTCTGATATTTACCTTTCCAGCCCGGAGAAACTGTAATCATATGATTCCACTTTCCGTCAAGCATCGTATTATACTCTTTTGTATAATAATCGAGGCTATCATGAAAAGCTTTCGTCTTATCGGCATAAAGATTCGTAGCAGCACGATTCTGACGAGCATACCAACGATTCTTTTGGGCAGTCAACATTTTCTTATTCATTAATGCTGCTCCCTTTACTTGATAATGGACAAGTTCATAAAAAGGTGCTTTCAGTTCCACAGGAAGAGATTTCCATATTTTCTCACTTTTATCTGAGATACGATCATATTCGTTCATACGATCTTCTGCTTCATTATAATTAATCAAAGAAAAATCGGTATCTATAACTCTTTCCATGTGTTGATAGTTATTCCAAAGATACCCCCATCCCATAGACTCTGGTTTATGCTGAAAACCCAATAGGAAATAAGTATCAAGAATATCCTTCAAATCGTCTCTATACTTCTCACCAAAAATCGAAGTTAGATAATCTGTATTAAAATCATAAGAATTTTCGAAATTAAAAGAATCAATATCCCATGCCATATCAAAGAAGTATTTCAGTGCAAGCTCTCCCGGTTTGATATCTCCAACATTCAACAACCAATAACGATCAGCACCTGTATCATAGGCTTTACGCATTTCCTCAAAGATTAAGGTATTAGGAGTTGTATTAATCCACAAATAATCGTGAGGAGCACCGCAATAGGAGATATGATAGTAAACGCCTGCCCCTCCTTTTCGCGCACGTTCTTCTTTATTGCTTAATCTCTTTATATAACCGAAATTATCATCCGGCCATACCAAGGTCACATCTTCCGGGACTTTTAATCCTTTTTCATATATATCCAACACCTCCTTATAAGGCATAAATAATTGAGGAATAGAATCAATAGGCTTATCAATATGTTTTGCCAGAATATTACGTTGATCAGTAAGTACCTCCTCAATAAGTGAAACCTCCCTATCTTTAGGTACACCGACAAGACCGGAATCGTGAATTCCACGCATAGCGAGAGTGTAAAAATTTTCATAAGGTCCATTCTCTGAGATTCGTTTATCTAAGACCTTATTAATCATCCCCTTATTAGTCATATAGTTCCAATCCCCCATTGTCTTCTTATCCCACTCTGTCACATTATTAAACAACAATGGTTCACAATGAGCAGAAGTCATAACAATCGCATAATTATCTGCAACAATCTTATTTTCAGGATACTTATTGAATGCTCCTGAACCAGGGTGCATTGCCGGAGATAACATATTACCTTTCATTCGGAGAATGAGCTCACAGACTTTAGCATACGTCTTTGGACCTATATCACCAAGTTCTGGATCATAGGTTTTCTTTGCCCACGGAGTAATACCCCATCCTTCATCATTAATAAATAATCCCCTATACTTCACACTTGGAGCCTTTGATATGTATTCCGAAGTCTGCAAGAATAAAGACTTGGATTTTTTAACAGGTATATCAGACCACCAATATAATGGAGAGACACCCATTGCTTCAGAAATCGCAAACACACCATATGCAGTACCTCTACGATCACAACCTGCTATCACTAATGCACGGTCAATATTCGCTTCTGGTTTCTCAAGTACTTTAACAACATATTGCTCCCAACCATTTTTGATATCCTTCACATCAATCAGCCCTCTTTGGACAAAACCATCAATAGTTGCGTTTTTACCTAAAGTACCAATAATAATTACGTTCTTACCTTTAACAGACTTAGAAGTATTGACTTTCCCTTTCCTGCCTGTAACAAGGTAAATATCATCTGCAAATATGTTAGCTACTCGCTTTACGACCTCATGATCAGCATTTGAAACAAAAATATTGCTAACCTTTCCATTGGTACACAAAGGAAAATCTACTCCATTGGTAACTTTATCACAGACCTTTATCTGTGCATTTGCAATAGCAATACAAAAAATAAAAATAAATAGAAATACCTTTCTCATACAGTTTATTTACTTATTAAATAGTCATGAATCCACTTGAAAAAGAGTTTTAAGCTACACCTCAACCTAACTATCATCTCAGAATAAATTTAAATGCAAAGCCTCACTTTTCCAAGTGGATTATTAATTAATTATATCCGGGATTCTGTTCAAGAATTGCGTCAGTATTCGCCTCTATAGCAGATTGCGGAATAGGCCAAATATTATAATGTTTCTGCATTCCTACGCCATCACCATTCGTCTTAGGATCCGCATAATATGGATTACATTTCATAACCCTATCATAAAGCGTCTGTGTTCGCATTAATGTAAGGCGGCGCTTTTCTTCAATGCCAAGCTCACGCATACGCTCATCAAGAATATAATCCATATCAATTTCTGATTCATCTACCGACTTTGCATGCGCCCTATCTCTAACTTCATTTATATCTTTTGCTGCTAAATCTTTTTTATCCAAATTCATATATCCTTCAGCTCTCAACAAGTAAGTTTCAGCAAGACGGAACATATACTGGTCTGTATAAGTGACTCCCGCATCCCCTTTCAAAGAAAGATTAGCTTTATTAGAATATAAGGCATCCGGATGATTGCCAGGAGTAGTGCATTTTGACTGATATGCATATAGATAACGTCCAGGAATAGTCGTGCTATTTCCTTGGCCAACGATGACCTCCACTCCTTCCGGTAAATGATCAACATCAAGTTCTGTTATCCCTAAATTAATAACCTCGCTTCTGTGAACCCGAAACTTACGTACAAAATTATGATTTGCATTTCTCATATCGCCGTCAAAATCATCTTCCCAAATAGTATTAGAGAAATATTTAGTAGATATACCCCAACCGATGCCACGACCTCCCGTATAATCAGAAACAGGCCAATTGAACGGGGTGTATGTTTTTCCATCCTTCTTAATTCGTACATCACGAACCATAGGAGCTATATTTCTCTCTAATCTATAGTTAAATTTCTCTTGCAATTTAGTAGAACTACTACCCCCACCCGGAGTATCTATCTCAAACTGAATAACCCAAATTCCTTCAGTATTTCCAGCACCTCTATTTTGATTATTTCTACGAAACAAATCCCAATAAACATCTTTATCTGCTTCTGACTTTCTAGAACCGAAACGATCTTTCATTAATCCCAATGCAGGATTCTCAATCACTAAAGTAGCAGCATCAACAGCATCCTGATCTCTACCAAGCGCAAGATAAAGTTCTGAAAGAAGATGATAAGCAGCTGGAGAAGAAACTTCACCATCTCTTACCTTGGTAATATCCGGTAACTTTTCAGCAGCAAATTTCACATCTTCCATAGCTTGCGTTAAGGTCTGCTCACGAGTAGAACGTACATAATCAGTCTTTGCTTGTTTCACTTCATGAAGTTCCAGAGGTACTCCGCCATATAAATACCCTAAAGTTCTATAACCAAAACCACGGAAAAAACGAGCCTTGGCTTCAAACAATGTCCTTTTGTCTTCAGATAGTGAAGACATCTCGAGCCTATCAATAATAGTATTCGCCCCAGCAATCATTTTATAAATTAAATTCCAATGAACACTAGGACTTACCGCTGTGGGATGATAAGCTCCAAGCATATTACTGTGCCGGATTTGCGTACCTGGTTCTCCATCAAAAATCAGATCCGTTCCATATAAATAATCAAATGGGCGCCATTCATCATAACCATACATATCTTCCCGCACTAAACTATATAAATCATTTACAGACATATCAAAATCTGCTTCAGTCTCATAAGAGTTTTCAGCACTCATGAAGTCTTCGGGAACTTCTCGTAAGAATTTGCTCTCATTACAACCGAACAACATTCCACTTAACACACAACATAAAGCTATATATTTTTTCATAATTGTACTTCTAATTTATAGTGTAACATTTAAACCAAATGTAAAACTCTTAAGCACCGGACGGCCGTTATAATCTTGACCTGCTTCCGGATCCCATCCTTTCCAATTCGTAAAAGTCAAAAGATTCTTTCCCGTTACATAAAGATTCACATTCTCAATACCAACTGATTTTGTCCAGTTTTTAGGAAGATTATACCCTAAAGTAATATCTTGCAAACGAACAAAGTTACGCTGTTGATAACGAGTCGGATTGATAGTCGGTGCTTGACTGTATCGCGCATAAGTTGCATTAGGATTACTCGGTGACCAATAGTCTGCCCCCATTTCACTTATTCTGTTGTATAAACGATGATTAACATCTCCTCTGTTCAGAGAACCCGAATTAGCCTGCATATATCCATCTTTACCTCCTTGTACTGAATTAATGAAGAAGCTGAAAGTAAGATCTTTATAACGGAATTTATTCATTATACCAAAACGGTAGGCAGGATCCTTTTTTCCAAGAATTATACGGTCATCAACTGTAATTCCTTCTTTACCATCAGTATCTACAATCCTATAATTTCCTGGGTGATAACCTGTAGGAATCTCGTCATTAAGCTGCCATATACCATCTATCTGATAGTTATAAATAGCAGAGATCGGTTCTCCTATAAAAAGGTTACTTGACGTTAAATCATCCTCTTTTCCGTCCCCATCAGCGTCTTTACCGAATAGAGTAATAATTTTATTTCTATTAGCAGATATATTAAATGTTGTACTCCATTCAAAATCTCGAGTAGTAAAATTATGAGAAGTAATGATAAATTCCACACCTTTATTCCTTATTTTACCAATATTCGAACTAACAGAGCCAAAACCGGTAATAGTAGGAATGGTCATATCATAAAGCAAATCACGGGTGGTAGTTTGATAGAGCTCCAATGAACCATTAATTCTGTTATTTAATATAGAAAAGTCAAGCCCCAAATTTATACCGGCTGTCTTTTCCCATTTCAAATCACCATTTCCCATGGTTGTTACTCTTTGAGCATTTTCAGTCTCCCCTCCATCACCAAATACATAACCGGGATCAACATTTGTTTTAGATAATGATTTATAACGAGATGTCTGGTTACCACTGATACCCCAACCTCCACGTAATTTCAAATTATTAATCCAACCAATCTTAAACCACTCTTCTTCTGACATTACCCAACCTAAAGCAACAGATGGGAATATTGCTGTTTTGTTATTCTCTCCAAAACCAGAAAAGCCATCCCGACGCACTGTAGCAGTTAACAAATAACGATCTTTAAATTTATAATTCACACGAGCCATTTGATACAACAAAGCTTCACTCCATGCATTCGACTCAACAAACTGATCTGTTCCTGACTCCAATGCATCAAAGCCAAGTGATAAACGCAAGAATTTTTTCGCTGAAGCAGAAGTATAACTTTCCTTACGTTCACTGGCACCATAAAGTAAAGTCGCTGCAATACTATGTTCACCAAACACAGCACTATAATTCAATATATTATCAAAAGTCCAGTCATAATAAGTGGTATGATGTTTATAAGCCTCTCCTTTCATACTTGCCCCATACTCATTTGACTGATGATGCTCGTCAATACGATAATTATTACCATAATTGAAACGGTACGTCAACCCTTTTATTGGTAATTGAACCTCTGCATAAACATTAGCAAAGAAGTAATTATGTCTTTCCTTGTCATTCACATCCGATTGCATAAAAGGATTAGTCGCTACAGTATTAAATGGATATGGGACAATCTTTCCTTCTTCATCATACGGTTCAATCATCGGACTTTGTTGTATTAAACTTAATGAAGTCGGAGAAGCACCATCTTGCTTCACAAAAGAAGCAAATGACTGAACTCCCATTTTCAACCACTTATATGGTTTCACATCCAGATTTACACGAATACTATTTCTTGAGAAATCATCATTGATTAGATATCCCTGCTGTTCTGTATTAGAGAATGAAATCAAATAAGACATTGCGTCAGAACCACCGGACACACTTAAACGATTCTCAAAAACCGAAGCTGTCTGTGTACCTTCATCCCACCAACTGTAATCTTTGGCAGAGATTCCATCAGGCTGAGAACTATCAAGCATTGTCGGAGCCGGAAGATAATCAGCAAGATTGAAATCAGGATTAGGCGTTGTATAGTCGGGACCCATATAAGCTTTATCATAATAGAACTCCTTTGTAAAGTCTAAAAATTCCTGACGATTCATTGGACGAAGGTTCTTTGTCGGGCTAGAAATTGTGTAAGATGAAGAAAAATCAACCTTTGTACCGCCTGTCTTTCCTCTTTTAGTAGTAATCAATAATACTCCGTTAGCAGCCTGAGCACCATAGACCGCAGTAGCACTTGCGTCTTTCAAGACATCAATAGACTCAATATCGTTTGGATTGATAGAAGATAAGGAATTATTATATATAATACCATCCAAAACAATTAATACACTCTCGCTTCCGGACAATGTATTCTTACCACGTATTTGTATACTAGGAGAAGAACCTGCCGCAGTCACCTGTCCGATGTTCAACCCAGGTACAGTACCTTGCAACGACTGCAATATATTCGTATTGGGAGATTTCTCGAAATCCTTGATATTCGCACTAATCACCGCTCCTGTCAAGTCCGACTTCTTCATGGAACCATATCCAATAACAACAACCTCATCAAGCATTTCATTATCTGAATGCATACGTAAGTTTAAAAACTGTTGATCTTTAATGGTAATAACCTGTTTCTTATATCCCACATAAGATATTTCTAATATGGTTCCATTCGAAACAGATATAGTAAAATTTCCACTTACATCCGTTATTGTACCATCTTGAGTACCCTTCGCTGCAATAGTAACCCCGATCAACTCTTCACCAGTAGCATCATCAACCACTTTTCCTGATATTTTTCGCTTATTCTGCTGAATACCCGATGAAGAACCCTCACTGGCTTCCATCATTAAAGTAGCTTCTTCATTAAGAAACCTTATCTCTGATTTTGCATCTGCCGGTATTATCCCCAAATACAAACAACAAACAAATAAAAATTTATATACTTTCATAGTAAAGAAGTAATTAAATTAGACAAATAAATATTAGTATATGTTACTACACATAACATTACAAACAACTTTTGCAATTTTACGTATAAATACATTCATACATTTTACAGATAAACAATATAATTACAATAACATTAAAATGAATTATTTCCAATATACTGAATTTCATGTAACGATTTCTCGACAAAGTATCTCATTGTACTTATCGAAAGAAATAGAGAAAACAACTAAATATTGTCTACAAACATTGCAACGACAAAAGGGGCCCACTAATCAGTTGCAAACGTTATCAACCTATTAAGGAAATGCAGATCATATCCAATTTAGAGCCGAAGACAATTATTCATATTGCCAAAGAGCCACTGGAGTCATTGTTACATCAACCATAGTCTCCACATCAAATATAAATTTCGATAAACATATTAAAACATCGTGTTTCTTTTTAAGTTCCATAGTCCAGACCTTTATTTAATAGCCAACTCTTGTTTTCTTGCAATAAAAAATCCGTAATAAGCAATCACAGCAAAAGCAATACCTGGAACAACATACGCTGCCATTATACTACCTGTTTGATCAGATACAATACCCTGTATTTGAGTCAGAACGGCTGCACCAGCAATAGCCATTACCATAAATGAACCACCGATCTTAGTATCATTACCTAGTCCGGTAAGACCAAAACCATAAATAGTTGGGAACATCAATGACATACAACCGGAAACGCCCATCAAACAATAGACTCCAAAACTACCCTTCCCAAACATAGTACCCAAACAGAAGATTACAGCCAGAAGTGCAAGTCCAATCAACAGTTTATAAGCTCTTACATATTTCATCATTGCAGTACAAACAAATCTCATTATTACAAAAAGAATAAGTGACATGATATAATAAGTAGCTCCAGCCTGTTCTGCTGTACGCGGCAATAAATCATCTAACCCAAGCCATTCACATCCGTCATAAAATGCTGCAGCCACAGGCTCAATACCACGTAATGCATTAACCACAGCATCAGCAGAGGCAGAATCCCCTAACGAAGCCAATACACCATCAAAATCCAATTGCACCATAGCATAACGAATCACAAATGACCACACAGCTATTTGTGCACCTATATTAAAGAATTGTGCAACTACGCCCCATACATAATTCTTATTTTTTATCAAACGGCGAAGGGTAGCTCCAAACTCCACCTTTTCTCCTTTTTCACTAAGATTGGGCATTTTGGTGAATCGAATAACAAGCAGAAGTGCCAACATTAGCAAACCAAGCACCACATAAGCTGTGGTAACAGCATTCAACTCCTGCCCCTGAATGGCAGCTAATTCCTCAACCGGAAGCTGTGCCCGTTCGGCCGCTGTCATTCCATTCAATTGTGAAAGAATAAAAATCTGACTGATTACCACCCCTGTAATTGCCCCAAATGGATTGAATGCCTGTGACAAGTTCAATCGCCTCGTTGCAGTACTTTCAGGGCCAATTGATAATACATAAGAATTTGCAGATGTCTCCAAAACTGAAAGTCCCGCAAAAAGAACAAAGATTGCCAGCAAATACATAAAGAAGCTGAAATCAATATTTACTCCCGAACTAAGCATCGCCGGATAAAACAACAGAGCACCAAGCGCATATAAACCAAGTCCAAGCATTACACCAGATTTATAAGTATATTTCTTGATAAATAAAGCACCAGGAACTGCACAGCATCCATATCCCAATAAATAACATACGACCTGTATCCAAGCTGTTTTTGAATCACTCATACTCATAATACGCTTGAAAGCTGCCAGCATAGTATCTGTAAGATTATTCGGCACAGCCCAGGCAAAGAAAAGCGTAGTTAGCAGAATGAATGGAAACAGGAGTCCTCTTGGTATTATTTTATTTGATTCCATACAAGTTATTTTATATAGTTATCCTATTGAAACTTTGTTTTTATTACATCTAAGTCTGCTCCAAATATTTTTTTTACAATAGGAGCCAGTTGTTTATCCTCACCTTGTATATGAACCACTTTCTGTATATGAACCAATGATGCACCTGGAACCAACTCTGCACCGGGAGAAGATGTTTCGATCTCATAGAAAGGTCCCATAATAGAACCGTCTTCTACCGGGCCATCATTATAAGAATTGATTACATCACCAGCAAATGGATCCTCCTGATCTCCCCACTGTCCATTGACATAAGTTGAAGGAGTTTCCGGAAGATTACACCATAAGATAGTAAGCACCCCTTTCGATGAATCATAACTTCCACACAAACTCGTTGCACGTGAAGCAGGCAAGCCTAATTTAGAACGATAAAGTCCATCAATCTTAAAATAAATAATTCCATTCTCCTTTATCAACCTTTCTTCAGGAATTTTGCCAAAATACTCATCATTCACAATTACCCCTTCTGCATCTTGTTTATAAGGAATGAATACGGTAGTAGTTGACGTCGGATTAAAGCAGCCAAGCATCCATACTGATATTAGCCCTTTTTCTTTTGTCCATGCATTATTTCCTGTATTGGTAATCTTATTTTCACTTTTATAGGCCACAACTTTCATATCGTTCGTAAGTTGGATATTAAAATCTGCAGCTACTTCATCCATACTCATCAACGATACAGTACGATCAATATTTATGTCAAAAGTAGTACCTGAAGCATTTACTAAACGGGTATCTTTCACAAAACGAATACTGTTATTGTTTTGTGATTTAATATTAAAAGACTCCGTGTCAAGTACTGCAGGAACCACCCAATTATCATAAACCTGTTCCTGTCCTTCCTTAAAATAAAGTGAGAACGGACCGCCTTCAGGTCCGAGCCAGAAACGTTCTTCACCGCCTACCGGGTTAAACTGTGTACTCGGTTTTCCTTCACTTATAAAGCGGTAATTAATCCAGCCATAGCTATCCCCCTCATCGCCGGAAGCAGAAGTAGTCATAACACGACCTTGCCATGCCGGTATAACCATAACTTTAGCATTTCCGTCAGCAGATACTAATTCAGTATATTCAATGCCATATTTTTTTAAGAATTCAGCATCATAAGCATAACTTCCCATCTTTATTTCATTTTGTCCGCTGCATGATACAAGTATTGTAGTTGTACCTACCAGCAAAGTTTTCTTTAATTTGGTTGACTTCAACATAACACTCACTTATTTATAGAGAGGCCCATAATTCTTGCAAGCCCTATAATCACTTCCTTCCGTATCTTCACCAAAAGCAACCCATGCACTAGGACGGAAAATGTTTTCCTCAGAAACGTTATGCATACATACCGGAATACGAAGCATAGAAGCTAAAGTAATCAAATCAGCACCGATATGTCCATAACTGATAGCACCATGATTGGCTCCCCAATTATTCATAACAGTATATACATCACGGAAATATCCTTTACCCGTCAGACGCGGAGCAAAAAAAGTAGAAGGCCAGGTACGATCAGTACGTTCATTAATCGCATTAAAGACATCCTCATCCAGATTTACAGCCCATCCTTCAGCAATCTGCAATACCGGCCCCTGTCCTTTCACCAAATTCAGACGGCACATGGTTACAGGCATTTCACCACGAGTCAAAAACTGAGAAGAGTAACCACCCCCACGCATATATTCACGACTTGCCGGATACCATTTAGTTGCTGCAAGGCAAGCTTCCATTTCTTCTTCCGTTATCTCCCAGAAAGGTTTCATAGCCGGCTTGCCTTCACGGGTTTGACAGCCTGTTCCATCAAGAGTACAAGAGCCTGAGTTTATAAGATGAATAAAACCATTCTCTGCTTTACCCTCCAATTTCTTCCCCGTCACACGTTCTACAGCATTTGGACTCCAATACGTACGTACATCTGCAAATATTTGTGCAGTATTGGTTAATAGATGATTAAATAACATGGAAGCACAATTCAACGTATCGTTTTCTGTAGCAAAAGTAAAGGCCTCACGAATACCATTCCAATCAAAAGAAGTATTCAGAATGGCTTCTGAAAAATCTCCATCAGGTTTATAATCCGTCCATTGGCGTTGTCCCTGAAAACCTGCTGCAATTGCATTATGTCCCATAGCCTCTTCCTTGAATCCCATTTCAGCTAATTTAGGATTACCGATCATCATATCACGGAAGATAAGAGTCATTTTCACTACATATTCCCAACGTGCATCTTTTTCTTCACGCGAATACACCAAGTGATCCGGATTAAAGTCAATCCCCTCATTGCTCTTACAATATTTCTCTGTCCATGTCATGGCACGTTCAAATTCTTCATGATCATAGATACCCAACTGTACACGACGTTCAATCTCACTAGCATCGACATATTCATTACGCATACCCAAGTACTCCTGAAAAAAATCCGGATTAGGGATGGAACCTGCGATACCCATAGAAACACTACCTATTGAAAGATAAGACTTTCCTTTCATTGTAGCTACAGCTATACCTGCACGGGCAAAGCGTAACAATTTTTCCTGCACATCTTCCGGTATCTCTGTATTCGTCACCTCCTGCACATCACGCCCATAAATACCAAAGGTTGGTAACCCTTTCTGTGTATGCCCAGCTAACGCAGAAGCCAAATAAACTGCTCCCGGACGTTCCGTACCATTAAAGCCCCAAATAGCTTTTGGCATTTCTCCATCCATATCAATAGTCTCAAATCCATAACACCAACAAGGAGTTACAGAAAGCACTACACCTACTCCATTATTACGAAATTTCTCCGCTGCCATAGCAGCCTCAGCTACCCCACCGATAGTTGTATCTGCTATAACACACTCTATTGGAGTACCATCACTATGACGAAGCACAGAAGAATAAAGTTCAGCTACTTTATGAGCCATAGCCATCGTCATATCTTCCAATGACTCACGAATACCGCCACGACGGCCGTCAATTATAGGCCGGATACCAATTTTCGGTTTTCCACCAATTAATCTTGAATTTCTCATGGTTTAACTAATTATCTCAGGTTAATATAAGATTTTAACTAAATCGTTTAAGCAATTTAAGTAAAAAAAATCAAGCAAGCATTTCAATAAGTTCTCCTTCGGCAAGTACAGACTGCACAGTATTCCCATTATCCATACTATCTATTAATATTTCAAGCGATTTTTGTGCTAATATATCTATAGGTTGCCGAATATAAGAAATAGGTACATTGAAAAAATCAAATACCGGATTACCATCAAACCCTGCTAAACCTATTTTTTCAATTACATCCTTATCCATATCTTTTATTGTATACAAGCAAGATAATGAAATCATGTTAGTAGCAAATAAGAAAGCGTCTGCACCACTATCAATCATTTTAGGAAGTAAACGATCCGCTGATTTTTTAGGCGTATTCTGTTTCAAGAAAGCCACATTTATCAAATTTCTCTTACCAACATCACTCATAGCCTTTTTATAACCACGAACACGCTCCTTCATATGAATAAGATCAACATCATATGCTACCATACATGGAGCATTGTAACCAATATCTAAAAGATGAGTAGTCAAAACATATGAAGCATTAAAATTATTCAGGGCAACATAACTTACATTGATCTCAGAGAAATAACGATCAAATAAAACAAGAGGAATATTATTATGAACAAGAGAAGATATAATTTTCTCAGACCCCTCACAAGGAACAATTATCAATCCGTCTACGCCTTTATTAATAAGACTACCAACAACACGATCCATTTTATCCTTGTTTTCATCCGAGCTTCCAAAAAGCACTGTATAATTTCGCTTAGCAGCCTCATCTTCGAGCACACGTGCCAATTGAGAAAAAAACGGGTTGGAAATATCAGAAACCACCAATCCAATCGTTTCTGTTTTGCCACTCCGGAGACTCTTTGCGGCAAGATTAGGTTGATAGTTCATTTCATTAGCTATTTTCAATATTCGCTGAGCAGTTTCCTCTCCCACCCGGTATTCTTTCTTCTTACCATTCAGTACGAAGGAAACCAGTGCTGTTGAAACTCCAGCAGCTTCAGCAATATCTTTTAGCGATATTTTTTTTAGTGATGACATATATTTTGCAATGTTTTTGCTATATAATAGCATTATATTTTTAGGTATATTTGGACATCATCAGCGCTTATCGTGTTCTCACGATGCAAATATAAGCATAAAAATTAGAATCACAAACATTTTTGCTAATTCGTTATAACATTTTATTAGAAAATTATATTAGCAAATAATGAACAGCCACCAAACAGGGTATGATATATCTCTTTCAACCAAAATAAGCAGTTCTATTAATATCAAAAAATAAAAGTCATTATCCAAGTATCAAACAATCGCACATTCTTGTATATTTGCAAAAGGAATATTAAAAAACAAATTATGACGCCACAAGAGTTTTTCAAGAATGACATATTCGCCACAAAGGCAGGTATAGTACTACTGGAAGTACGAAAAGGATACAGCAAAGCCAAATTAGATATCAAACCGGAACATCTGAACGCGGGAGCACGCACACAAGGAGGAGCTATCTTTACTTTGGCAGATCTGGCACTTGCCGCAGCCGCCAATTCACACGGCACACTCGCTTTCTCTCTTTCATCTACCATTACTTTCGTTCGTGCAAGCGGCCCGGGAGATACTCTTTATGCTGAAGCACACGAACGTTACATCGGTCGGAGTACAGGTTGCTATCAAGTAGATATTACCAATCAAAATGGAGACTTAATTGCGACCTTCGAATCCAGTGTGTTCCGAAAAGAGCAAAAAGTTCCTTTTGAGATGGAAAAAGAAAAATAAAATCCCTTTGAGAGTTATTATTCCCCCCACCTATCTCATTTTACAATAGAAGTCAGCGGATGACGGTTACCTCTAACGTCGTTTAGGAATGCTTTGGCAGAACCGAAGTTTAAATACAAATCCAAACGTACGGGAAGATGATTCAGGTCATCTGTTATAAAAAAGGTAATCACCTCTTTTTCCTTACCTTTCTTATCATATTCCACTAATGAGAAGATCAGACAGCGATAGGTTGTTCCATTCTCCGCCTTTACATTCTCCTTTCCACGATAAATAAGCGTCTGTTCTTCTACCTTTCTTCCGGTAGCCATCGGAAACTTGATTTTATCCCCTATCTTATAGTCCGCAGGATCGTAAGAACGCGCCTGTGCCAGAATACTCAACATATCATATATACAACGGCTATCACTTGCAACTGCCTGATCAAAATTTCCATCTCGATATGTGCGCTTCTGGTTGACAAAACAAAGACCATCCTTATAAGAGAACCAAGCCTCATCTACCGTATACCGTTTCCCTTCTTCAGCACCTTTGCGAAAATAACGAGGTTCCAACTTCTCCCCGATCACGCAAGTCAGCGTGTCACGCATCTTGAAAAAGAAGTCCGCCCGTTTACTGCCTAGAGCAAGCAGATTGATCCGGAACGCAGGTTCCGAATGATAAGTTGTCGCATTTGTTGTCAAACTGGCAAGTCCGGCTTTCACCCAAACAAATTTCCAGTTAAAATACAAATCATACATTACATGTTCACCGGTCTGAAACGCATCATTTTTCGCCTCACATTGGGCACTTGCAGGAAGGGCAAAAGCACCCGTCATTAATACCACTAATCCAATAATGAGTTTACGTCGGACGTTAACGACGCCGATTCTGATTATTTCGTTCTTTTTTCTTCTTATCTTCATCTGGTTTTTGTTTTTTAAGTTCATCCGGTTTCTGCTTATCAACAGGAGTCGCATGAATATCCCATGGTTGTGTCACATCCCACAATGCTTTATATTCCAAGATAGTAGGGTAATAGAAAACTTCTTCCGGTTGTATGCCCTTTTCAAAATCTCCCGTATCCCACTCGCCATTTCCATTCCTATCATTAATCAACCGAGCAGCATACTTTCCAGGATTCAAGAAATAGAAATCAACCATTCCATCCTCCTCTACTCTCCGTTTACGAACGACTTTATCTTGGGCATCAAGTAATTCTACAAAAGCCAATGAATCCGCTCCACTAACATTAAAATGAAGTGTGAAATACTCATCTTCGCTGCGAACCTTGAACCCTTGTTTTATTTTATCAGTAAACAATCCGTATATACCATGAAAAGCAGTCGAATCTACCGAAAACTCGTACTCCAGAGTCGGCTCCCAATCATAATAGAAATTGAACTTTTTCAGATTTATCGAATCCTGCTCAAACTCGAACGGTATATCCTTCCAAAGCGTATCGACTTTCTGCCGCAAATGAATTGCCGCACTATCAAAGCTGGCTATCGGCTCTTCAAAATCCAAAGAAATGTACCCATACACATCCATTGATGAAGGGACATTGACTTTTACAGGTAAGAACTTTGTAGGTTCCGGTTCTTCTTCCTCATCTTTCTTTTTCTTCTTTTTCTTTTTGGGCTTTTCCGGTTCTTCTTTCTTATATTTCTGCTTCGACACCAAATTCAAAGTATCCGTACGAGGCACCAATTGATTCAACGTATCTGTATAAAGATAAGTCAGACTCATAGCAAGAGTATCCTGCTTGAAGAGCAGAGAATCTTTCACCCAATAATGAATCGTATCGTTCCGTTGATTCTTCTCGATAACAAAAGCATCCTTTTCATCGAAGTTCAACCCTTTCAGCACAGGCAAAGTGTCCGCCTTACCGGCAAAATAGAACGTAAACTTGTGTGGGATAAGCCGCTCGGACTTAATCAGATACTGTGAATAATTAAATTCCTTAAAAGCACGGAGAATTACATCATCCGGCAAATAATGCATATATTTCTTTTCAACAATCGTATCATACGTCAGAGAATCCACCCAAGCTGTGTCCATACGGGTACGTTCTTCCATACGGGGAATAATCAGGGAATCATGAAAAGCGATCATTTCACTCTTCTGATTAAAAGCAAAGTTCTGGTCTGCATCCATCAATCCGTAAATACGGTATTTGCCGGGAGCCACACCACGAATAGAAAAACGTCCACGACTGTCTGTACGTGCCACACGGTCGAAAGGTAATTTGTTGAAAGCCGAATCGTTCAAATTGGAATGCAACCCGACAAGCATACCTTTAATCGGTTCCAAGTTAGAAGCATCAAGCAGAGTTCCCGCAACTTCCATCGTATCGATTTCCGTACCCGTAGAAAAGGTAAAAGCGAAATTACCCAACGGATTACCTTCATTATTGTCGACGATAGCATCCGAAAAGTCGATTGTATAAGTAGTATTAGGCTTCAAAGAGTCAAGCAGATTCACTTGTATCCTCTTGCCGGAAGCCTTTATTTCAGGCTGCTGTATCTGAGGAGGGGAAACAACCACCTTTTCAGTCGCCTTTTCCAGTTTTATAAATTCGTCAAACACCAAAGAAACTTTAGTCCTCTTATTATTTAAAGCACCTGCAGCAGGAGTGCTACCTATAAAACGGGGTGGTGTCTCGTCAATAGGACCACCGTCCGGTCGTCCGATACTGGCGCAGGAATATAGCATGACTACCAGCGTTACTACCGGAAGTACCTTGCGTACTATTTGTTTTATCTTTTGATTCTCAAACTGTAACATGGTGCAAAAATAAGTGTTCTTTACCAATAAATACCATACTTCTAGCTAATTTATTAAAAAACGAAGCGATGGATTCCTGTAGAAATCATTATCTATGCTGTTTTTATTTCTTTTTCTCACTAATCTTACTACCTTTGTTAGCTGATATTATTTCGTATGACTATAGTTATGCGTAAAGTAGACTATAGTTATCCTTACGCATAACTATAGTCATACGCAAAGGAAACTATAGTCAAACGAAATAAAAACAGTAAACGAAACACATCCGAACAGGCAAACGGATATTAAATATGCCTACATAATATAATTACGCAAATGAGCATACGTTACGACCTTTACGAAACGCCTGATATTCAACAGACAGGCGAACAACAACCACTTCACCCCCGTGTAGTTATCAATGGAACCGTCGACCAGAACGAATTTCTGGATCGCGTACACAAATTCACCGGAATAAGCCGCAGTTTATTGTCAGGTGCCATGCAGTCTTTCCAAAACGAGTTAAGAGATTTACTCGCTAACGGATGGAATGTGGAACTGGGGGATATCGGTTACTTTTCCGTTTCTCTGCAAGGCCCTCCCATCATGAAGAAAGAAGAGGTACGTGCACAATCTATCAAACTGAAGAATATCAATTTCCGCCCAAGCGCTCAATTCAAAAAGGAAGTAGGCTGGCAAATGAGATTGGAACGCGGAGAGTCTTTCACCCGTCCGCATGGAAAAGGACACAGTGAAGAGGAATGTCTGGCTATAGTCAATGACCATCTTGGGAAATACCCCTGTCTTACACGTGCCGATTATTGCCGGTTGACAGGACATGACAAGCAGCGGGCGCTCAATGAACTGAATGCTTTTATCGAACAGGGGTTGTTGATGCGCTACGGGGCGGGGAAACAGGTGGTTTATGCAAAGAAGTATCCATGTTCGGTATGATTCCCGGGAATGGCGGTGTTTCGTCAGGTAAAAAGCTTATAATACAGTCAATTTATTAAAAACCAGCCCTAATTGAATGATTTTTTGCCCTTCATTGAATAAAATAATCCTTATCTTTGGCTCCCGAAATTCAAACCTAATACAAAAAACCCATGAAGAAACAACTACTATCTTGCTGCCTGGCGGCATTGGGACTGACGGCAATTCAAGCACAAAGCTTCAATGAGTGGAAAGACCCGGAAGTGAATTCCGTAAACCGCTCTGTCATGCACACTAATTATTTTGCTTACGCATCGGATGATGAAGCTAAAGCCGGCATCAAAGAAAACTCAGCGAATTTTATGACTTTAAACGGTCTTTGGAAATTCAATTGGGTGAGACACGCGGAAGCACGTCCGACAGATTTTTACCAGACTAATTTCAACGACAAGGGCTGGGATGACCTTCAGGTTCCCGGTGTATGGGAGTTGAACGGCTACGGCGACCCTATTTACGTAAATGTAGGATATGCATGGAGAAGCCAGTTCAAGAACAACCCACCGTACGTTCCAACAGAAAACAATCACGTAGGTTCTTACCGGAAAGAAATCATCGTTCCTGCCAACTGGAAAGGAAAAGAGATTTTCGCCCATTTCGGTTCGGTAACTTCCAATATGTACCTTTGGGTGAACGGACGCTACGTAGGATATAGCGAGGACAGCAAACTGGAAGCTGAATTCAATCTGACCAACTATCTGAAACCGGGTAAGAATGTGATTGCTTTCCAAGTATTCCGCTGGTGTGACGGCAGTTACCTGGAAGATCAGGACTTCTTCCGCTACTCCGGTGTAGGACGCGACTGCTATCTCTACGCACGCGACAAAAAATACATTCAGGATATTCGCGTCACTCCTGATCTGGACAGCCAGTATAAAGACGGTACGCTGAATATCGCCGTTGACCTGAAAGGAAGCGGTACAGTTGCCTTAGACCTGACAGATGCTCTAGGCAACAGTGTGGCTACTGCTGATTTAAAAGGTTCAGGTAAGTTAAACACCACTTTGAACATTTCCAATCCTGCTAAATGGACGGCTGAAACACCTAATCTTTATACACTGACCGCTACATTGAAAAACGGTAACAATACAATAGAAGTAATCCCCGTTAAAGTAGGTTTCCGTAAAATTGAACTGAAAGGCGGACAGATACTCGTCAACGGACAACCGGTACTCTTCAAGGGAGCCGACCGTCACGAAATGGATCCGGACGGCGGATATGTAGTTTCTATCGAGCGTATGTTGCAGGACATCAAAGTGATGAAAGAGCTTAATATCAATGCCGTACGTACCTGTCACTATCCGGACGACAACCGTTGGTATGACCTCTGCGACCAATATGGCATCTATGTGGTAGCCGAAGCGAATGTAGAGTCTCACGGAATGGGATACGGTGACAAGACATTGGCCAAGAACCCGATCTATGCCAAAGCGCATTTGGAACGCAACCAACGCAATGTACAACGTAGCTACAACCATCCGTCCATCATTTTCTGGTCATTAGGCAATGAGGCCGGTATGGGACCTAATTTCGAAAAATGTTATACATGGATTAAAAATGAAGACAAGACCCGTGCCGTACAATATGAGCAGGCACGTACCAGTGAATTCACAGATATTTTCTGCCCGATGTACTATGGTTATCAGGACTGTATCAAATATTGTGAAGGAGATATCCAAAAGCCTCTGATCCAGTGTGAATACGCACATGCGATGGGAAATTCGCAAGGAGGATTCAAGGAATATTGGGACATCATCCGCAAATATCCGAAATATCAAGGTGGCTTCATCTGGGACTTCGTAGACCAGTCTTGCCATTGGAAAAATAAAGACGGAGTGGCCATCTACGGTTATGGAGGTGACTTCAACAAATATGACGCTTCGGACAATAACTTTAATGATAATGGTTTAATCAGCCCGGATCGCATACCGAATCCACATGCTTACGAAGTGGCTTATTTCTATCAGGATATATGGACAACTCCCGCCGATCTCGCCAAAGGTGAAATCAATATTTTCAATGAGAATTTCTTCCGTGACCTGTCTTCATATTATCTGGAATGGCAATTGCTGGCAGACGGGGAAGTTGTGCAAACAGGCATTGTGCCGGATCTGAAAGTGGCACCCCAGCAAACCGTCAAAGTGCAGATTCCGTTTGACACAAAAAACATCTGTCCGTGTAAAGAGTTACTGCTCAATGTCAACTATAAACTGAAAGCAGCCGAAACATTGTTACCCGCAGGAACAACCATCGCATACGAGCAACTGAGCATTCGTGACTATAAAGCTCCGGAGCTCAAGCTGGAAAACCGGCAGGTTTCCAATCTGGCAATCACCGTGCCCGGTATTCTGGATAACGACCAAAATTACCTGATCGTCAAAGGCGAAAACTTCTCTATGGACTTCAACAGACACAACGGCTATCTCTGCCGCTACGATGTGAACGGAATGCAAATGATGGAAGACGGTAGCGAATTGACTCCCAACTTTTGGCGTGCACCGACCGATAATGATTTCGGAGCAGGCTTGCAACGCAAATATGCAGTTTGGAAGAATCCGACATTGAAGCTTACTTCCCTGAAACATGCTATTGAAAATGATCAGGCCGTGATTCGTGCAGAATATGACATGAAGTCGATAGGAGGAAAATTATTCCTGACTTATATCGTCAACAACAAAGGAGCAGTGAAAGTTACCCAGAAGATGGTAGCGGACAAGAGCAAGAAAGTGTCTGAAATGTTCCGTTTCGGCATGCAGATGCGTATGCCTGCCAACTTCAACGAAATAGAGTATTACGGACGCGGACCGATAGAGAATTATGCCGACCGCAACAATGCAGCCAAACTTGGCAAATACCGTCAAACGGTAGAGGAGCAATTCTATCCGTATATCCGCCCACAGGAAACCGGAACGAAGACGGACATCCGTTGGTGGAGACTCTTGAATATCAGCGGAAACGGTTTGCAGTTTGTTTCCGAAGCTCCGTTCTCTGCTTCCGCACTGAACTATACCATTGAATCATTGGATGACGGTGAGGGCAAAGACCAGCGCCATTCCCCCGAAGTGGAAAAAGCAAACTTTACAAACTTCTGTATTGACAAGGCACAAACGGGACTGGCATGCGTCAATAGTTGGGGAGCTATACCATTAGAAAAATATCGTCTTCCATATCAAGATTATGAGTTCAGTTTCATAATGTCTCCCGTATCTCATAAACTAAAGTAAAAAACATAGTTAAAAAACACGGTATCAAAGAACAAGAATAGCGAAATTACTGTACTTTTGCAGCCGGAAACTGATTATTAATAATTAGTTTCCGGCTTTTTTGGCCTTTAAATCACTTATCTACATGAATGATGACACACCGGTAACAAACGCATTACATTAAAAACAGATAATTATTAAGTATGAAAAGTAGAATTGTTTTATTTGCATTTTGCGTAGCCCTTTTGTCTAGTTGTGGCAATAAGGGCAACGGAACGGGACAAGTCCCAGAATATGCAGTACAAGAGTTACAAAAGACCACTGCTAATTTAACGACTGCCTATCCGGCGACAATCAAAGGTAAACAAGACGTAGAAATCCGTCCACAGGTATCAGGCTTCATCACAAAACTATGTGTAGACGAAGGAGCAACTGTACGCAAAGGTCAAGTTCTATTCATCGTTGATCCGACACAATATGAAGCAGCAGTACGTACGGCTGAAGCAGCAGTCGCAACAGCAGAAGCGGCAGTGCGTACCCAACAGATAACAGTGGATAACAAACGTGAACTGAACAAAAAGCAAATTATCAGTGACTACGATCTGTCAATGGCTGAAAACACATTGGCACAGTCTCAGGCACAATTGGCACAAGCGAAAGCACAGCTTACCACAGCCAGACAAAACCTCTCTTTCACACAAGTGAAGAGTCCTTCCGATGGTGTAATCAATGATATCCCCTATCGTTTAGGAGCACTGGTGAGCCCTTCTATCGCTACTCCGATGACTACAGTTTCTGAGATAGAAGAAGTATATGTATATTTCTCCATGACAGAAAAAGAATTGTTGGCGATGACTAAAACAGGCGGTACCATCAAAGAAGAAATCGAAAAAATACCGTCTATCAGACTTCAGTTGATTGATGGTACAGAGTACAGCATCGAAGGTAAAGTGGACGCAATCACAGGAGTGATCGACCAGTCAACCGGTTCTGTAAGTATGCGTGCCCTTTTCCCGAACAAAGAACACATCCTACGTAGTGGTGGAACAGCAAACGTACTGATTCCTTACACAATGGAGAATGTAATTACTATACCGCAATCAGCAACAGTAGAAATCCAGGATAAAAAGTTCGTTTATGTCCTGCAGCCGGATAACACGGTGAAATATACAGAAATCACCATCTTCAATCTGGACAACGGAAAAGAATATCTCGTTACTTCCGGTTTGAACTCTGGAGATAAAATCGTCATCGAAGGCGTGCAGAATCTGAAAGATGGTGAAACCATACAACCAATCACACCTGCTCAAAAAGAAGCAAACTATCAACAGCATTTGAAAGACCAGCACGATGGTAATTTAGCTACTGCTTTCAATTAATAACTTAGATAATCGTATGAAGTTAGATAATTTTATTAACCGTCCGGTACTATCAACAGTTATTTCTATTTTGATAGTCATTCTGGGTGCTATCGGATTGGCAACATTGCCTATCACCCAGTATCCGGACATTGCTCCCCCTACCGTGTCGGTAAGGGCTACATATACGGGTGCCAGCGCGTCAACCGTATTGAACTCCGTCATCGCTCCGTTGGAGGAACAGATCAATGGTGTAGAAAACATGATGTATATGACATCAACTGCATCCAATACGGGTTCCGGTGATATTTCCATCTATTTTAAACAAGGAACAGACCCGGACATGGCTGCCGTCAATGTACAAAACCGTGTCTCCATGGCACAAGGTCTGTTGCCTGCCGAAGTAACCAAAGTCGGTGTAACCACACAGAAACGCCAGACTTCCATGTTGGTAGTATTCTCTCTCTATGACGAGACAGATACATATAGCGAATCATTTATTGAAAACTACGCTAAGATCAACTTGATTCCTCAGGTTCAACGTGTACAGGGTGTAGGTGATGCAAACGTTTTGGGACAAGACTATTCTATGCGTATCTGGTTGAGACCGGATGTCATGGCACAGTACAAACTTGTTCCTGGTGATGTGTCTGCAGCCCTGGCGGAACAGAATGTCGAAGCTGCTCCCGGTCAGTTCGGTGAACGCAGTAATCAGACATTCCAATATACCATCCGCTACAAAGGACGTCTGCAACAACCGGAAGAGTTTGAAAACATCGTTATCAAATCTCTGCCCGACGGTGAGGTACTCCGCTTGAAAGATATAGCAGAAATTCAATTGGATCGTTTGGGTTATAACTTTACAAACCGTGTAGACGGCCACAAGTCAGTAACCTGTATCGTATACCAGATGGCAGGAACCAATGCAACACAGACCATCAGTGATATTGAGCAACTGCTGGATGAAGCATCAAAAACCTTGCCTACCGGATTGAAGCTTAACATTTCCATGAATGCCAATGACTTCTTGTTCGCTTCTATTCACGAGGTGTTGAAGACATTGATCGAGGCATTTATCCTAGTGTTTATTGTGGTATATATCTTCTTGCAGGATTTACGTTCTACGTTGATTCCGACCATTGCCATTCCGGTAGCTCTTATCGGTACTTTCTTCATTCTGTCTTTGGTAGGATTCAGTCTGAACTTGCTGACATTATGTGCGCTCGTCCTAGCCATTGCGATTGTGGTCGACGATGCCATTGTGGTCGTCGAGGGTGTGCATGCCAAGCTTGACCAGGGTTATACTTCCGCCCGTCTGGCTTCTATCGACGCCATGAATGAACTGGGTGGTGCTATCGTATCTATTACGTTAGTCATGATGGCCGTGTTCGTCCCGGTAAGTTTCATGGGAGGTACGGCAGGAACATTCTATCGCCAGTTCGGTATGACTATGGCTATCGCTATCGGTTTGTCTGCATTGAACGCTTTGACATTGAGTCCGGCTTTGTGTGCTGTTCTTCTAAAACCGCATAAGAAGGAAGATGGAACGGAAGATTCGACATTGAAGGAACGTATGAAAGTAGCTTATACGGCAGCTCATACGACCATGATCAACAGATACACCGAAGCTATCGGAAAAATGCTGCATCCGGGAATCACACTTACTTTCACGATTATTGCTATTCTCGGTATGATTTTCGGTTTCTTCAGTCTCAATCCGGTGGTTACCGCAATTTTTGTACTTCTTAGTATCCTGGCACTGATCGGTATGAGTACGAAGAAGTTCAAGAACAGATTCAACGATACATACGAGTCTATCCTGAAACGTTACAAAAAACGTGTATTGTTCTTTATTCAGAAGAAATGGCTATCTATGGGATTAGTTACCGCCTCCATCGTACTGCTTATATTCTTCATGAACACCACTCCGACAGGTATGGTACCGAACGAAGACACCGGAACCTTGATGGGAGCAGTAACATTGCCGCCGGGTACATCACAAGACCGTTCTGAGAAAATCTTGGCACGCGTAGACAGTCTGATCGCTTCTGACCCTGCTGTATTATCACGAACCATGATTTCCGGATTTAGCTTCATCGGTGGTCAGGGGCCTTCTTACGGTTCTTTCATCATCAAGCTAAAGGACTGGGATGAACGTTCTATGATACAGAACTCGGACGTTGTAGTCGGCTCCTTATATATGCGCGCACAGAAGATTATCAAAGAAGCACAGGTATTGTTCTTCGCTCCTCCTATGATCCCGGGATATTCGGCATCTACAGATATCGAGGTGAATATGCAGGATAAGACCGGTGGTGACTTGAACAAGTTCTTTGATGTAGTAAATGATTACACGGCAGCCTTGGAAGCACGTCCGGAAATCAACTCGGCAAAAACATCTTTCAACCCGAACTTCCCGCAATATATGATCGACATCGATGCGGCGGCTTGTAAGAAAGCTGGTATCAGTCCGAGCGATATCCTTACAACTATGCAAGGATATTATGGAGGTCTGTATGCATCTAACTTCAACCGTTTTGGTAAGATGTATCGTGTTATGATTCAATCTGATCCATTGTCACGTAAGAATCTGGAATCTCTGAAGAATATCAAGGTACGCAACAGTGCAGGTGAAATGGCTCTGATCGCCCAGTTCATCTCTGTAGAGAAGGTATATGGTCCGGATATTATCAGCCGTTTCAACCTTTATACTTCCATGAAGGTGATGGTAGCTCCTGCCAGTGGTTATACCTCCGGTCAGGCACTGGCTGCTCTTGCAGAGGTTGCTCAAGAAAACCTGCCTACCGGTTATACCTATGAATTAGGAGGTATGGCACGTGAAGAGGCTCAGAGTAGCGGAAGTGCTACCGGGCTGATATTTGTGCTCTGTTTCGTATTCGTTTACTTATTATTGAGTGCGCAGTACGAAAGTTACATACTTCCATTGGCCGTATTGCTATCCGTTCCGTTCGGTCTGTTAGGTAGCTTCCTGTTTGTCAACGGTGTAAGTGCACTCGGTAATATCTCAGCGTTGAAGATGATTCTCGGTACGATGTCCAACAATATCTACATGCAGATTGCATTGATCATGTTGATGGGTCTGTTGGCAAAGAATGCCATCTTGATTGTAGAGTTTGCCCTCGACCGTCGTAAAATGGGTATGAGTATCACTTGGGCAGCCGTATTGGGTGCCGGTGCCCGTCTCCGCCCGATTTTGATGACATCCTTGGCTATGGTAGTCGGTTTGCTTCCGTTGATGTTTGCTTTCGGTGTAGGTGCTCACGGTAACCGTACACTGGGTACTGCTTCTATCGGAGGTATGTTAATCGGTATGATCTGCCAGATCTTTATCGTTCCTGTTTTATTCGTTATCTTCCAGTATCTGCAAGAGAAAGTTAAACCGATGGAATGGGAAGATATTGACAATACAGATGCTGTAACAGAGATTGAACAATACGCTAAATAATGAAATTCGATATGAAGAAACAGATTCTATATATGTTGTGCGCAACTGCTCTCTTGAGCAGCTGCCACATCTATAAGTCGTATGACAGACCCGAAGATATCACAACTTCCGGCCTGTATCGCGATCCGGTAGCAGATAACGATACACTGGTTTCGGATACGACCAACTTCGGTAATCTGCCGTGGAGAGAAGTCTTCACCGACCCGCAACTACAGTCTCTCATCGAAGCGGGACTGAACCAAAATACTGACCTCTTGTCTGCCGCACAGAATGTGAAAGCCGCACAAGCCTCCCTGATGTCTGCACGTCTGGCTTATGCCCCATCTTTGGGATTGTCTCCACAAGGAACAATCAGCAGCTTTAACAAGAATGCAGCTACAAAAACTTATTCATTACCGGTCACAGCCAGTTGGCAAGTCGATCTGTTCGGTCAGTTACTGAACTCAAAACGGAATGCACAAGTTACTTTGAAACAGGTTAAGGCATACCGTCAGGCTGTACAAACTCAAGTAATCTCAAATGTAGCCAATATGTACTACACATTGTTAATGCTTGACCGCCAACTGGAAATAACTAAAGAAACGGCCGAAATTCTGAAGCGCAATGCCGAAACGATGGAAGCGATGAAAGATGCAGCAATGTACAACATCAATTCAGCCGGTGTTGAACAAAGTAAAGCTGCTTATGCACAAGTACTTGCTACCATTCCTGATATCGAACAAAGTATCCGTGAAACGGAGAACGCCCTGTCTACTTTTTTAGGAGAAGCTCCTCATGCCATCAAGCGTGGCGTATTGGAAGCACAAGTACTTCCGACCGAGCTTTCTGCAGGCATACCTATTCAATTGTTATCCAACCGTCCGGATGTAAAAGCAGCCGAAATGTCACTGGCAAGTTGCTACTATGACACCAACTCCGCACGTGCCGCTTTCTATCCGCAAATCACACTCAGCGGTTCGGCAGGATGGACAAACAATTCAGGAGCAGGGATCGTTAATCCCGGTAAATTATTGGCTTCCGTTGTTGGTTCACTGACACAGCCTTTGTTCTATCGGGGACAGAACATCGCTCGCTTGAAAGCTGCCAAAGCGCAGGAGGAACAGGCTAAATTATCTTTCCAACAGGCCTTATTGAATGCCGGTAGTGAGGTTAGCAATGCGTTAAGTCTATACCAAAAGACCAGCGAAAAGGTAGAATCCAGAAAAATGCAGGTAGAATCTGCACAGAAAGCTTCGGAAGATACAAAAGAATTGTTTAACTTAGGAACCTCAACCTATCTGGAAGTACTGTCTGCACAACAATCCTATTTGAGTGCACAGCTCTCTCAGGTGTCCGACTGCTTTGATCAGATGCAAGCTGTAGTAAGCCTCTATCAGGCACTGGGTGGTGGAAGATAAGAATAACTTTAAATATATAATACTATTATGATTAGTCCGTTAGCTTACGTAGACCCCGAAGCAAAATTAGGTAAGAATGTAACAGTTCTGCCTTTTGCCTACATTGAAAAGAATGTAGAGATCGGAGATGATTGCATCATCATGTCTTACGCTAGTATCCTGAAAGGTACTAAAATGGGAAAAGGGAACAAGGTACATCAGAATGCCGTTCTCGGAGCGGAACCGCAAGATTTCCACTTTACGGGAGAAGAGAGCAGCCTGATTATCGGTGACAACAATGATATTCGCGAGAACGTAGTCATCAGCCGTGCTACATTTGTCGGCAATGCTACTAAAATAGGAAATGGCAATTATCTGATGGATAAAGTGCATCTTTGCCATGACGTACAGATCAACAACAACTGTGTAGTTGGTATTGGTAGCACCATTGCCGGAGAGTGTACATTGGACGATTGCGTTATCCTAAGTGGTAATGTCACGTTACATCAATATTGTCATATCGGTAGCTGGACGCTCGTACAGAGTGGTTGCCGCATATCCAAGGATGTACCTCCATACGTTATCATGTCGGGAAATCCGGTGGCATATCACGGAGTAAATGCCGTAGTTCTGTCACAACACCGCAATACATCGGAAAGAGTCCTCCGGCACATTGCCAATGCATATCGCCTGATTTACCAAGGTAACTTCAGTGTGCAGGATGCAGTGCAGAAAATTATCGATCAAGTGCCAATGAGTGAGGAGATCGAGAATATCGTAAACTTCGTGAAGAACTCGGAAAGAGGTATCGTGAAATAATACTCACCACAGAGGACTCAGAGGACACAGAGGTTTTAAAATAAAGATAGTAAAACCTAAGACACCAAAAAGCAGATTCATGTAGATTGCATAAGTATTAATCATTGCAATATCTACATGAATCTGCTTTTATTATATCCGGATTATGTACTTTTATCTTCCTTTCTCCGTGTCCTCTGCGTCCTCTGTGGTGAGAAATTATTCAAACTCCAGTGTTCCGAAAAAGTCGGGACGATGGAAATCCGGTTTCTCTATCTCTATCGGATTCCATGACAGGAAATGGGGAGTCTGCAACTCATCACCACATTTATAGAAGTTAGCTTTTATCTCTTTTCCATCAAGGGAATCAATCTGATGTTTGAAGAACACTTTATAAGGGATAATCAAGGCTACTTCCCAACCGGATTCGTCAGCCTGTTCTTCAAAAGGCACATTACCCAAACTGGACCAGCGTTGCACAAGGGCGGTTATTTCTTTCGGAGCATGTTCACGACCATTGCGTGCAGGACCTGCACCAATCAGAATCGTTCCGATACAATTACATTCAATATTATAATACACCCCATCATCTGCCGGTATAGAAAAGAATTCTACACAGGAGTCGGTCCATACAGAACCATTATCTTCTCCATATCTGGCACGTATACTCTCTTCCTTTACCTTAAAATGCAACAAAATAGAGTCCTGCGTGTGAGCTATGCGAAAATTTACTTTAGGCTTGTAGGAATACTCAGCCCAATTAACACATTGAATGGGTTGGAAATCAATCTTTTCTTCATCGAACAATTTCGGAAGTGAACAAGCCTCTACGTTAGCCGCACTAATTTTCTTTACTTTCATATTTCTTTCGTTTGGATGATACAAATATAGTTACTTTCTTCTAATAAGGTTCACAGAAATCAAATAAAAACAATATATTTGCCAATAGTAATACCTTAAAAGAACGAATTAGTGAAAAAAGTAACCCTTTTATTTCTGCTGTTTTTAAGCATCTCTGCAGTCCATACACAAGGTCAAAACATCACTTTCAGTCATTTGACCACGGATGACGGCCTTTCACAGTTCTCTGTCAATAGCATGTATATTGACGAAAGAGGAATTATATGGATCGGCACACGCGAGGGACTGAACCGGTATAACGGTAACGATATCAAAAGTTTTAAACTCAAAAAAAATGACCCGAACAGCCTGTTCAGCAACACTGTATTGCGTATCACCGGAAATAAGAAGGGGAAAGTGTACCTGCTTTGTACCGACGGTATCGCAGAATTTGACCTGACTACTCAGCGGTTTAAAACACTACTGCAAGGGAATGTAGACGCCATCTACTATAATGAGAAACTATATATAGGTAAAAGAGAGGAAGTTTTCGTGTATAACGAAAGTACGGGCAACTTCGACCTTTATTATCATTTGGCGGGAAAGGATATCACTTTATCCTGCCTGCATCTGGACGATAAAAAGAACCTCTGGATGGGGACAACCGGCAATGGAGTTTACTGCCTGTCAGAGAACAAAACAGTATCCCAACCTATCACAAAAGGCAATATCACAAGTATCTACGAAGACTCCTCTAAAGAGTTATGGATAGGTAGCTGGGAGGAAGGACTATACCACATAACGACAGACGGTAACATCGAAAATCTTCGGCATGACCCCAAAAACCCGAACAGTCTATGTTCCGACTTTGTCAGAAGCTGTTGTGAAGATAACGCCGGTAATTTATGGATAGGGACATTCTACGGTTTGAACCGTTATGACAAAAGTAGCGGTCAGTTCCAGGTTTACACAGCCGATGACAGCAGACCGGACGGACTCACTCACTCTTCCATCTGGTGTATCGTAAAAGACGGTCAGGGAACCATCTGGCTGGGAACTTATTTCGGAGGTGTCAATTACTTTAACCCGGAGTACGAAATATACACCCGCTACAAAGTAGGAGACACGGAAAAAGAAGGATTAAGCAGTCCGATTGTAGGAAGAATGACAGAAGACAAAGACGGTAATCTGTGGATTTGCACCGAAGGGGGAGGCGTCAATGTCTACAACCGGAAAAGCAATACCTACCGTTGGTATCGACATGAAGAAGGGAAAAATAGTATTTCGCACAATAACGTAAAAGCGATCTATTACGACCGGAACAACGACATCATGTGGATTGGTACACATCTGGGAGGATTAAATAAACTCGACTTGCGAACCAATCGCTTTACCATATATCGGATGAAAGCAGGAGATCCCGCTTCACTGCCATCGGATATTGTACGCGATATCGTACCCTACAAAGACAAGCTGGTCATCGCCACACAAAACGGAGTCTGCCTTTTCAGCCCGTCCACAGGTAGTTGCCGACAACTTTTTAAAGAAACCAAAGAAGGAAGAAATATCGGCATGGTGGCCAGCCTTTGCTTCGATAAAAATGGTACTTTATGGATTGCGGCCACCGGAGAAGGAGTTTACTCTTATCGCTTTGACAGCGGGGAGCTGACCAATTATTCACATAATCCGGCTACTCCGAATAGCCTCAGCAATAATAACATCAACAATATTACGCTGGATAGTAGTGGCAACCTGTGGTTCTCCACTTCCGGAAGCGGTCTTGACCGTTATCGTGAAGAGAGCAATGACTTCGAGAATTTCGATGTACAAAAAGATGGTTTATCCAGCGATTGTATTTATGAAGTATTCGAATCATCTATCCAAAAAGGAAGTTTATTATTAATCACCAATCAAGGATTCTCACAGTTCGACTATCCGCACAAGAAGTTCTACAATTATGGTACGGAAAACGGATTCCCGTTAACAGCCGTCAATGAGAATGCCCTATTCGTAACCCACGATGGAGAAGTATTTTTGGGAGGTATTCAGGGAATGATCTCTTTCTGGGAGAAGAAGTTGCATTTCACACCGAAATCATATAGTATTATTCTTTCACGCCTGTTAGTCAACGGCAAAGAAGTACTTCCCGGAGATGAGACGGGAATTCTCGAACAATCCATCTGTCATACTCCCAAAATCAGCCTGAAATCAGACCAATCCATGTTCAGTCTGGAGTATGCAACATCCAATTTCATTCCCGCCAATAGAGACGAGATAGTCTACCGTCTGGAAGGTTTCTCCGACGAGTGGAACCATACATACCGCAAACAGACGCTTATCACATATACCAACCTGAATCCGGGCAAGTATACATTAATCATCAAATCGCAACGGGACGGTATCGAAGAGGCACGGCTCCAAATTCTGGTACTTCCTTCCTGGTACGAGACATGGTGGGCTTATCTGATCTATACAGTCATTACAATCAGCCTGTTCTGGTTCCTTATCCAGAACTACAATTCACGTATCAAGCTGCGGGAATCATTGAAATACGAAAAGAAGCATATCGAAGACCTGGAAGCACTGAACCAGTCCAAACTTCGTTTCTTTACCAATATCTCCCATGAGTTCCGTACCCCGCTTACCCTGATTGTAGGACAAGTGGAAACGTTGCTGCAAGTACAGACATTTACTCCTAATATATATAATAAGGTATTAGGAATCTATAAGAACAGTCTACAGTTGCGGGAACTGATTACAGAATTACTTGATTTCCGTAAACAGGAACAGGGACACATGAAGATAAAGACGAGCAAGCATAATCTGGTGGAATTCCTCTACGAGAATTATCTGCTCTTCTTAGAGTATGCAAGCAGCAAGCAGATAAACTTCAACTTCATCAAGCAAACAGATGACATTGAAGTATGGTATGACCAGAAACAGATGCAGAAAGTAATCAATAACCTTCTATCCAATGCTCTGAAACATACCAAAGCAGAAGATACGATAACGATCAAAGTGTCGCAGGAGCAAGACCATGCCATCATAGAAATAAAAGATACCGGTTCGGGTATTGCTGCTGCCGAAATCGATAAGATATTCGACCGTTTCTACCAGACCGAACATCTGAACTCATTGAACACCGGAGCCGGAACAGGCATTGGTCTGGCGCTGACAAAGGGAATCGTAGAACTGCATCACGGCACTATCCGTGTGGAAAGTGAACCCGGCAAGGGAAGCAGCTTCATCATTACCCTCAAACTTGGGAACCAACACTTTACGGAAGAGCAGATCGTCAAGGAAGATGTAGAATCCACCATTCAGCAACCAACAGACGTGTTTGTTCCTTCGGTTGAGGTATTGCCCGATGCCGAATGGAAAGAAGAAGAGAGCAACAAGCGTATTGAGGATGCCAAGATGTTGATTGTGGAAGACACTGAATCTATCAAACAAATGCTAGTCAGCATTTTCGAAACATTCTATCAGGTCACAACCGCATCCGACGGAGAAGAGGCTTTGGAAAAAGTGAAGGAAGAGATGCCTAGCATTATATTAAGTGATGTCGTCATGCCCCGTATGTCCGGAACAGAACTTTGCAAACGAATCAAGACAGACTTTAATACCTGTCATATTCCGGTGGTACTGTTGACAGCCCGTACTGCGATAGAACATAATATCGAGGGACTGAAAATCGGTGCGGACGACTATATCACCAAGCCGTTCAATACAAACCTGCTGATTTCCCGTTGCAACAACTTGGTTAATTCCCGCAGACTGTTACAGGAGAAATTCAGCAAGCAACCGCAGGCTTTCGCACAAATGCTGGCTACCAACCCGATGGATAAGGAAATGCTGGACCGTGCTATGGCTATTATTGAACGCCATTTGGACAACCCGGATTTCAACGTCAACATTTTCGCCCGCGAAATGGGTATGGCACGTACTAATCTGTTTACCAAGTTGAAAGCCGTTACCGGACAGACTCCGAACGACTTCATCCTAAGTATACGTCTCAAGAAAGGAGCCGTCATGCTCCGGAACAATCCGGAACTGAATATCACGGAAATCTCCGACCGAATCGGCTTCTCTTCTTCGCGCTATTTCAGTAAGTGCTTCAAAGAGATTTATCACGTCAGTCCGTTGGCCTACCGTAAAGGGGAAGAGAAAGAAGAAGGGGAAGAAGAAACAGCGTAATATCCGGTATTATCAAGAGTGTACTATTTTGTACTTCAGTTGTACATTACTAGTCATCCTTGTTTTCTCAATTGTTTATCTTTGTATCAGTAACATTACCTCTAAAAGATAAACATTATGAGAAACGTTTCACGCCTATTCCCGTTATTGCCCGGCATTGCCATGCTAACCGGCTGCAATCACGCATCTCAAAAGAACAACGGACAAAACGTTCAGAAGCCGAACATCATTTATATATTTGCGGATGATCTTGGCATCGGTGACTTGAGTTGTTACGGAGCGAGTAAAGTTAGTACTCCCAATATTGACCGCCTGGCAGGACAAGGAGTACAATTTACCAATGCTTACGCCACTTCAGCTACCAGTACCCCTTCCCGTTTCGGGCTCTTGACGGGTATGTATCCCTGGCGGCAGGAAAACACGGGTATTGCTCCCGGAAACTCGGAACTTATCATCGACACTGCCTGCGTTACAATGGCCGATATGCTGAAAGACGCCGGATACGCTACCGGTGCTGTCGGCAAATGGCATCTGGGACTGGGGCCGAAAGGCGGAACAGACTTCAACAGCCAAATCAGTCCGAATGCACAAAGTATCGGTTTCGATTATGAATTCATCATTCCGGCAACCGTAGACCGTGTTCCTTGTGTATTCGTTGAAAACGGACGTGTAGTGAATCTTGATCCGAACGATCCTATCACCGTCAGCTACGACCACAAAGTAGGTGACTGGCCTACGGGAGAGGAAAATCCGGAACTTGTGAAATTAAAGCCCAGTCAAGGACACAACAATACCATTATTAACGGTATTCCCCGTATCGGCTGGATGACCGGAGGAAAATCCGCTCTTTGGCAAGATGAAGACATAGCCGACATTATCACTGACAAGGCTAAGAACTTCATTACCTCACATCAGGAAGAGCCCTTCTTCTTATATATGGGTACGCAAGACGTGCATGTGCCCCGTATCCCCCACCCTCGTTTTGCAGGAAAAAGCGGACTTGGAACACGTGGCGATGTGATTCTTCAGTTAGACTGGACTATCGGTGAAATCATGCACACATTGGATAGCCTCAACATAGCCGACAACACCATTCTGATCTTCACCAGTGACAACGGCCCCGTGATTGACGACGGCTATCAGGACTATGCCTACGAGAATCTCAATGGTCATACTCCAATGGGAATCTATCGCGGTGGCAAATACAGTGCTTACGAAGCCGGTACCCGCATTCCTTTTATCATTCGCTGGCCTGCTAAGATACAGCCTTCCAAACAACAAGCACTTTTCTCGCAGATCGACACTTACGCATCACTTGCTTCGCTTCTGAATCAGCCCTTGCGCAAGGGTGCAGCCCCCGACAGCCAGGAATATCTGGATGTACTTTTAGGCAAAAACAATACAGGTCGTGAGTATGTAGTCCAACAAAATCTGAATAACACACTTGCCATTGTTAAGGGACAATGGAAATATATTGAACCAAGCGATGGTCCTGCTATTGAATTCTGGACAAAGACGGAACTGGGTAATGACAAGCAGCCTCAGCTATATGATCTCTCATCCGACCCATCGGAGAAAACAAATATAGCGAAGTCACATCCCGAGATTGTAAAAGAGTTATCCGCATTATTGGAAAGTGTAAAAGAAGAATAGAAATATGAGAATAATAGATTTGTATGATTTTGCACCTATCTTGAATAATAACACCCACTACACCCACGCAAAATCCATACATTTGTAGAAAATATAAAACAGTGAATATGCGTTACAACAAAAAGCAATATATCACACGATTTTTCTAACCTTATTGAAAACGTATAATAAAATCGGACTTTAATCAATTTAACCCCCTAAAGAGAGGAACCGTGAGGCTCCTCTCTTTTACTTTGACCTCTGTTGAAAAAAGTTATTTCATAAAAGTAAAGAATTGTCTGCTCTTTGAACATCAGTAGGCTTCTTTGATTAGCTCTATTCTCATAAAGCGAATGTTTTTCTCACTCTCATTCTGGATATCCTCCCCAAAGAATCCCAAACGGCTAAACGTGCCTGTTGCATTCACAGAAAGTTCCAACCCTTTTGTGCCTTTCTGCTTGAAGTGTACCGTACCGATATCACTCCATGTTTCCGGGTAGGAGTTCTGGCGTACATTGGACAACTCCCCGTCTTTCTTCATCAATACGGAATTGAACGGAGTATTATCATCCACTTTCAATGTAATTCTAGCTCCCTCAGCAAATGATCTTCTCCAATGGCGACTGGTGAATACACGTACTTTGTAAGTACCCGGCTCATCAATCACACATTTCAGCTGCAACTTACCAGTACCTGCATGGAAGTTTTGTGTATTTCCACCCTCAGCAATCGTCAGACTTCCCTCTTTGCCCGGAATAATCTTACCATTTGCCACCGGAATACTGACTACATTCTCGTTCATGTAATTATCCTCGCTAAAACGCACCGGAGACTTACATACCAACTTCAGCACCGGAATTTCATCATAATTCAGATGAGCAGGCACTGTCAATACCGGATACGATTGATCAGTCACCGTCACTTTCTTACCGGAAGCAAGTATTTCTGCCTTTGTAATGGATGTCAACAAACCCTTCAATGCAATACAACGGTTCAGAGGTTCCCTCAAAAGATGCAGATAAATCACATTACCCTTATGTGTAACATACCCCCAAGGGAAGTTATCATTAAAAGGATTTCCGGTTGTTCCGTAGACAGCTTCCGAATTCTTCTGCATCCACCTTCCGATGAAATCCATTATATCAATGCTCGGTTGTGGTACGGTTCCATCCTCCTTCGGACCGATATTCACCATATAGTTCACTCCACGACTCGCACATTCTATCAATGAGCAAAGAATATCTTTCGGGCTCTTCCAGTTTTGGTCGTTCTTTTTGTATCCCCAAGTATGATTCATGGTAGCCACCATTTCCAAATCCATATTCACACGCGAACAAGGCATTTCATTGTCTCCCAATGCTCCATAATCTCCCAGATTATAACCCACACGACCATTCACAATACATTCCGGCTGTAATTCTCTGACTACATTTACAAATGTCCGACTCTGTTCTTTCGTCAAGTCAAACGGAGTGTCATACCATAACAAATCAATTTGACCGTATCGGGTAAGCAATTCCCGCATTTGCGGTAAAGCCTTTTCCCTGATATAACGGTCCAGATTCGGTTTTACTTCCGATTTCGGCTTACCATAATGCCCGTCATATTCATTCTGCATCACAGCAGCGTCTTCTTCCCGCCAATCTTGCCGATGAGAATAGTAGAATCCGACTTTTACCCCATGCTTACGGCAAGCTTCTACCAGTTCTTTCAAAGGATCTCTCTTATAAGGAGTACGCTCAATATCAAAATCAGACACCTCGCTCGGATACATACAAAAGCCTTCATGGTGTTTAGTCGTAAATACAATATAACGAGCTCCGGCTTGCTTTGCTAATTTCACCCATTCTTCCGGATTATATTTAGCTAACGTGAGTTTATCAGCCAGTTTCTCATATTCATTGTTAGGGACCTTGGCAAAATTCTGTATCCACTCACCGATGCCATCCACCGGCTTTCCATTCCATTCACCGGCAGCAACTGAATACAATCCCCAATGAATAAACATACCAAAGCGACCTTCACGCCACCAGTCCATATCTACCGACTGTTGTGCCTGTCCGCAAACAAACGCCCAACTCAACATTAATATACTTAACAACTTCTTCATATTCATACCATTCTTTCTTGATCTACTATTTCACTAACGACACATAAACAGGCATTCCCTGGGACAATACAGTCTTCAATACTGTATTTCCCGCTGCATTCTCTTCCAACGTAATCTTTTGGCTTTCATCACCGCTTTTCACAGTCCATTTACCCTTCAGCTCTATTGAAGCTTGTGTAGGTGTAGTCCGCCAATTATTTTTGCCAATCGTTTTCGGACGAAGATTAGGATTACACAAAGCCAATTCCAGTCCGCTTTCACTTTTATCCAGACGTTCCATTACCAGTAACTCCGTTTTAGAAGCACATACCACTCCCGCCGATAAATTAGAGACCGGAGCAAACAGAGCGTATGCAATGGTAGATGTAGGAAGATACTTCACTATATGCACAGAATCTTGTGCAGTGATGACCTTAAACAGTTTCTCCTGCTCTTGCTTCTTGGCAAGTTCCTTCATCCGTTCGGAAGTAGTACCCGGAACAACCATAAACTGGTAACTTTTCTTTTCCGGCTTCACCCCATGATGAAGATAAGCCTTTGCAGCAGTCTCCTTTCCCATTCCGGCAGCCATACCCGCTGATGAAGGAGTAGTCTGTTCACCGTACTTAATCACCAACCGGTCGTGTCCTTTCGGAACAAAATACCCGGTAGTGGTAGGAGTAACCATCCAAGCGGCAACCTGTGGTTCTATAATCTGTTCTTTTCCTGCTTTCATTATCTGTCCGTTTACAGTCATATCTCCGGATTCTTTAGATACAATAGATTGGAAAAGATTTGTAGCAGTAATCCATTCATCCGAATAGTCTCCTTTCGCCTCTATATCAGTACCAAGACTATACAACATTCCATCAACGGCAAATACAGACTTGCAGAAAGAAAGGTTAGTCGGTTCAAAACGACGACTTCCCCAACGATCATCCTGATCGAAAGCAGCCGCAAAAAGGCCACAGTCTTTCCAAGCCAATGCTCCTGCAAAATTAGTCGTTGTTGATTTTTGGTCGAAACGGTCAGCATCATTTTTATTAGGCGTCATTTCCTTCCAATCCGTATAATGTACTGTAGTACTTCCGGGCATCATATTCCAGTCCCAACCGGCACTCTTCTTTTCTTTATCAGCGGGATAACCACACTTGGCAAGTCCACCTTCATAAAGTATTTCCAGCGTTCCATGACTTTGGTATCTGCCGAACCGGTTGGTTTTATTATATATCTCTCCACCCCAAAAGTTGGTAGTCGGACAACGCATCACTGCCAGCCAATTACCCTGTCTGTAAACTCCTGCCGGGCTGAAATTAAACTGATAAAAGCCATCCGCTTTCAGTTCGGGAGCGTCCTTATACTTCTTCGTCTTATAAAAATAATTGTAGTAAGAAGCTAATTCCTGATCATACGGAATCCCTAGCACATCTCCTCCCACTTCAATCAATGTCTCAAACAATTGTCGCGAGAAATTAATCCCCAAACCGGTAAAAGGGTGTCTGCCCGCCATACTATTCGCAAAATAACGGTCTTTATCCGATTCAGAACGTACCGCCATCAGATAAATACTAACCACAGCTTTGCTCATTCGTTGATACGCCTCCTTTTCGATACGGAAAGAAGTACCTTTCAGACGTCCCATATATTCCACCCAGGTGCGGTATGAATACATATATCCGTTATAATGAGTATTATGATGAAAACCAGTTCCATCAGGTTTCAGTATATCATATCCGCTAGGACTATATTGTGTACATCCCGACAAGAAACGAGAGAAAGCGGTTAAGTCCTTGATAGCTTGTTCATCATTCGGGTTATGAACCGCACAAATAAACAAATGCGGAAGAACATTATAAATATAGTCTGAGTTCACCTTCAGTTTCAACTCTTCCGCACTGAGATATAATCGGTCCGCCTCCAGCAAATTCCACACAGCAGCAATTAACCGACTTTTACGTACATCGTCACATACAGACAAGGCACTCAAGAAATCTGCCGGAACTCTGCGTACATCATTATAGTTACTATATTTATATTTGGGCATACGCTCTATAACTTTCTCCGTAAAGAGAAAATCCAAATAGAGATTGAAACTTTCTTCCGCATCTCCTCCGTCACGTTCAGCAGCAAAGGCCAACACACGTACCGTTTTGGCAATATCCCGTCCTTGCTGAAGAGTCACTTTTTCTTTAAACGGTGAGACTCCGGTAACAGTCTTTTCATCGTCCCGTTCCAACTGCCATAGCTGTACTTGCATCAAAGCGGCATCTATTTCCCTTTGATTCGCTTTCGGAGCAGGCAGTTTATATTTCTTCCTAAACTCCTTCAACTCTTTTTTCTTCACTTCCACATCAGACACAGACACTTCCGTCTGTGCCGAATAGTTTGTGCGGACATTACTCATAGCATAAGGAGACAGAAATATCCCTGCACAAAATGGCAATAGACCGATCCAGTTCTTCAATTTCATAATCATTTATTTTTTATAGTAGCTTTCTTTATACCTATTTCAATGCTTTCAGCCAATCAGGCACAAAACCTAAACGACGTTCCAATTGTGCCTCATACAATGATTCCGGCTCTACCGGAGTGCCATGACTTTCATCAAGCTTCACCTGCTCCTGTACAAAATTCAACGGATCGCCATGAAAACCGACAATCGTCGGAGGCAAGAATTTCCATCCTTTAAAACCGATGCGCCACCAGTCGAATACTCCGGAAGGAGCAGAATTACCACTCGCTGTTCGAGATCTCTCCGAATACATATTCCAGATAGTAAGATCATCCAAATGATTGGGTAACTGATCATAATCACCTCCTTGACGGAATTGCATGAACCCACCCTTACAAGCATCTATCAATGTGGCACGAGGTTGTGTGGCATGAGACTCGAAGCAAGCGTCTTTCCCCCAATGTACACGCCAGATAACCGCTCCCATACTTGGTTTGGAAACACCGCAAGCGTGATATTGCCCGACACCCTCTTCACGGGTATTTCTATCGTCAATCAACAATCCATCCGTGCGGTCCGTCACCTTACCGATAAACACACGCGAAGAACCTGCGGAACGGATAGCGGAATGTCCGCGATTACCATCTATCGTGATATCATAAGCCGACACATTGGCACTATTGATAATGGAAGTAGCTTCACTCACACTTGTGAACTTCACACGCCGCATCCATGAATTAGTCAATCTAACCATATTCAACGGCTTGTATGCACCATCATCTTCCCAAGTACCGTGATGTTTGAAATCATCTTTCGCCTGCCCCACAAAAGACAAGTCCTCCACTCCCACTTCTTCATAATGCGGATATCGATGAATCTCCCATTCCCAGCATGCTTCCACTTCGTGCATAATCGGCTCTTTAAAGGTGACACGGTTACCACTTACAGCTACAATCTGATGGAAATCCTGCACCTGTACACCCTTCTCTATTATATTAGTCATCGTTGTCTCCACTTTATATGGAGACAATTCTTTATCTACCAGTTCCGGAGTATTATTCTTCAAGTACAAACAGACCCAATCCCCCTTGTTCAAACCGGTCGCATTATCTACTTCTACTGTATAGGCACCTTTCTTTGCATCAGAAATCACAGCACACATTCTGCTAATATCTGAGTTATGTTTCAGTTCAAGCATACATGGAGACGAATACATCACCTCTGTACTTCCAGGCAAATTAGGAGTTGCCATTATCAACTTGGTCTTATCCGGACCGTCACCTTTTATAACCAAATGTCCGCCGGTAATAGGAATACTGTAACTTGTATTATTCCCCTTGCTATCCGTCGCATACGTTTTTCCCGCTTCCGGTTCTCTTATACCATTGTCGTCCTCATCATGCAGTACATACTCTCCTGCAGGAAAGTAGATAACAACACGGGCATTCGGATTATTACCATTTGTTCCATTCTTACGGGTCAGGTTCTTCTCTTGTAGAATATCAATCAATGCAGCCCGAGCTGTCAGCCCTTTCGCATTCATTCGTTTTTGTACGTTCATTACTTCATATCCCAAAGAGAAACCGTCCGGAGGAGCTATTTCGCCATGATGATATCCAGCATACGAGAAGTCGAGCAGAACATTATCATCACTGCCCATTAGGTATTTCTTCCATGCCTGCGTCGTAGCATTATTAGCCGTATTCAATTTAAGTACACCATTACCGGCACGAGATTCTAAAGTAATAGTATTGGCTTCTTCATCTAAAGTAACGGAACGATAAAGAGAAAAGTCAGCAGCCGCTTTCTCAGCCAACGATGGGGCGATATTATTACCCAAACGTTTCCATTGAGTTCCATTGTAAGAAACCTTCCAATAACCGTCTTCACCTAATGCGATCTGAGGAGTAAATACACCTTTCCCCGTCTTGCTTAGAGCAGGAGCAGGCTTTCCTTGCAGGTCAGTAAGCACAGTTGAAGTCCCGCCTAACAGATAATTCCAATAGCCATCTTCGTCAATATTCAGAATAGGAATATCTTTATCCTCAGTAGCTTGGGCATTGGCGTCTACAATCTGTTGATTGCTAAGTTGCAATTTATAAAAGCCCTTATTATCAACGGTATAATCAACAATCTCCGCTTTATTATCCATCATGGCTTGATAGGCGGAAATATTAGTATTGTATTGAGCAATGAGTTCCGTTAACTGTTCGGGTTGTTCCGGGATAGGCTGGTTACTTGTTACTTCATCATCTGAACAAGAGAAGAATGTACTTGTGGCAATAATTAATAGACCAAGCACTCTGTAATATGAATATTTCATGTTTTTCTAGTTTTATATTCAATAAAGGCGAAGAATCAACTAGGTAGCATATACTAACGTAGTTGATTCTTTGCACAATTAATGTTATAATTATTCTATTACTGCTCCTATTCCTTGATATTCAGATTTCAAGATATATTTCCCTTCGGTATCAACGAGTGTTCCATCAACAAATGGGCTAGTAGTTTCGGGTGTAATAGCATTTGGAAAACCTTTCGGTGATGTTCTGAAAACTTTCCATACTAACTCCGTATTTTTAACATCAGTAAAGACCTTATTATTGGTTATATAAGCCAAATCATAAGATTCATCGGTATCCATAGCTCCCAAAAAAGTAGCTGTAGATGGTTGCGATCCTCCTGCAAGCCGATCCTTATCATACCAAACCATATTATTTCTCATCGTCCAACTTTCCCGGTAAGCTATCCTCATGAAACCAGAATCTCCTCCATGATTTAACAATAAATTAATCAATGTATTATTTTCAACATTGATTTCTAGATTTTCCATCAAATTTGCTTTAGCCGTTTTCAAGAATGGAACGAACAAAAGCGATTCATCTGGAGTTGTACAATAGAAAATATTATTATGCATCTTAACATCTCCAAATACCCCCTGATCATATCTCATAAAAAGAACTGTCGCATTACTTTTCGGCACACCTATGTAACATGATTCAACTAACAATTTTTTAATGCCGGAGGCACTATTAGAAAAATTCGAGAAATTCTTATCTTGGGGTAACTCTATCTTACAATGATCCAAATATAATCTTTCCACCATATTGACAGATAAGTTAAACCAATAAGTAGTAAGCTCATCCCCTGACGACAAAGCAATCCCCTTACACAAAAAACCTAGATATCCTTGCGTACTTCCCAAGCTTATAACCCCTGTAGTAGAAACCCTAGAAGTGAATTTATTATCTTTTTTCTCCGCTATTAACACTAAATCCGAAACACCACCGGCACTTTTCACTGTGGCACCGTCTGCAATAAAGCAGACACCTGTAGCAGGAACAGTTTCACCATTTTTAAACAGCCTTCCCTCTGGATTATTATATTTGTTAATCACCACATCTCCAATCTTGATATCAAATCCAGCCTGATACTCCGCCCAGTAACTGTCCGAAATCGTTTTAGCCTTTATTTGATCAGTAGCTGTATTCACTCCATGAGTGACTTCTACCCTGATTGTACATTCACTCGGAGTGGAAGGAGGAGTTACGGTTACGGTAACTTCCGTAGTACCGGCTGAATACTCTGAAACTTTCGCATTCCAATCTGCCGGAGCATTTACCCTAACCAAATCACCATCTGCCAAATTTACTTTTACTGTAAAAGAAGCCTCAACGCCACCAGCTATCATCCAAGACCCGTCAGCCACACTTTCCGGAACATTGATGGCACATTCCAAACCTTTCACTACAGGAATTTGGTAAACCTCACTGCCAATCGTAACATTGAAACAGCCATCTTTCACCTCTACTTTATTTATCAACGGAGTATTTTCATTTACTCCTTCTGCTAAGCCATTTTCCAAAAACTTCCAAGTAGAACCATTATCGTAGCTTACCTTCCAATACTTCTTGCCATCAGCATCTGGGTTCGCTTCAATCTTAAACTGCGGAGTTATCGTCGCATCCTCACCGTTTTCCGCTTTAGCACGCCATTCGGTCTTGCTTCCGGCAATCACCCAATAACCGTCATCACTGATATCAATAGACGGATAATTACCTCCTACCTCGCCCTGCGTCAATGTCAATGTCTCACCATTGCTTAAAGTCAACGTATAGGTGTCACCATCAATGGAATAATCTGTAATCGTTTTATTGCCATCCAATGCTACACGTAAGATGTTCATCTCATCGTTCAACCGTTGTACTTGTGCTTCCACACTCGCTACACGGTCTTTCAAGGCATCAATATCCCTTTCTAAATCGTCTGTGTCACATGCAACAAAGACTAGTGCCAACAAACTAAATAATATAAATGATTTATAGTATCTCATAATAATTTCTTTACTTTATTGATTCCACTTATTCACTAACTGTCACTTTCAGCGATTTAATCAAACGATAACCCTCCTTAGAGAATATCTGGAAATGAACATCATATACTCCCGAATCCACCCCTTTCGTCTGAATAGTTAATGACGTATCAGTCAAATCTATTATCAGAGGTGTAGGATCGATGATTACCTTATCCACATTGGTCTGTTCTACCGTCAATATTTCCGAAGCATTCTTCGCAATTGTTACAGAAGTCAGGTTAGTTGTTTCATCCGAAAAAGTCATATTAAGTCCTCCCAACAGAGGAATACCCGTAGAACCTCCTCCGACAAAAGAGAAAGTCATTACATTATCAACAACATCCACATCGGCAAATATGCTCCCGGGAATCTTTGTAATATCCGCAATGTTATAAGGTCCTCCGATACGCTGTGTTTCGCCACCTGCAATAGTATAACACCAATAGCCCTCTTCATCAATTGAGATCGTCGGCGTTTCACCGTCTTTTCCGTCTTCAGGCTTTGCCTTGCTAGACAATTTTATTGTTTCACCATTGAGAGTATAGGTCCAATAACCGTCTTCACTGACTCCCAACACCGGTATATCCTCGTCAGGCAATCCACTATAAACGGTCAATTCCGTACCATCACTCATTTTCAAGGTATAGTTGCCTTTCTCGTCCATAGAATATTCAGTGATAAGAACAAGCCCCTGCATAGCGTCTTGAAAAGATTTAATGCTTGTATTCAGACTTTCCAAATTATCGGTTAATGCATCCAAGCGGGCATTCAGTTCATCAATGTCTTTACGTATATCATCCTTATCATCACACGCTGTAAAAGTAATGACAGGTAATAGGCTTAATAGTAGTATTAATATCTTTTTCATATTATCTTAGTTTTAACGTTGAGCACCGTAAGCTTTATATTCGTCTTTAGGGATAAATGTACCGGTTGATTTGTCGAAAGTTGCAAACAAATCAGCCACTAATTCAATATCCGGATTTATCGCAGCACTCTGAAACATACGCAACTGCTTCCCTGAGCTAGAATATCCATAGTTATTGCCGGCATTTAAATTAGCCACCGTAGAAGCATTTCCTGAGAAGAAAAATGCTCCTTTCTTAGCTTTAGACAACCAATAAAGATTATTCTTCACAGTCGCATTGGTTACGGTTCCTCTAATAAGTCCATAAGCACTCGATCCGGATGATTCTATGTCAATAAGCGTATTGGATGCCAAATTCAAGTTCTCTATTGTTAACGAATGACTATTGCATATTTTAGCTTCCAACAAATCTGCTTCAGAAGAATTATAGATTAAGTTATTCTCTACATTAACATTCTTACTTCCCATTTGAGTCATTAAGTAGAAACCGCCTCCACCCGCTGCTATTTCAATGTCCGAATTGGTAATAATAAAGTTATCCAATGTAGCTTTATCCGCACCTCTCATCGCAAACCCCTTAGTAGCAACTAGATTCTCTATTTTACAATGGTCCATCACTATATTCACACCTGTCTCACCCATCACGCGCAATGGATAATGAAATGAATCTAGATTTACAACTTTATTCAAAAGAGCCACATTCTGACAAACAAATGTCCTATTCAAATAAATCTGCTTAGTAACCGTTAATTTTATATCTGTTATCTCTTCCGTATTTGGCAGGATAATTAAATCTGTCACACCCGAAATAGGCAAATCATAAATCAACACCTTTCCATTTTCAGAAATAAAATAGACACCACCTTCAGTCAATTTACCATCGGCAGGAACAGCCTTAATATCACCATATAATTTTTTAGTTATTTCCAGTCCACCTACACGAATCGCTTGACCATCATTATATTTTCCTTCATTTGTGTTCAGTTCTTTCGGTGTTTTCACTTTTATCTTATCTACCGCCCACAATGAACCTTTCTGCACCTGAACAGTTATATCGGAAGTGTTATTCGCAGCAGCACGAGTATTCATAGTCTTGATTGCAGCGGCAGGAGCATAGATATACAATTTATAATTGTTACCTTTATTATCCGCAGCATCCAGCTTACTCAAAGTCGCCCTCCAACCTTGCGGATAAGTCACTTGCGGATTTTCACCTATTATCTTCACAGGCACTTCTACTCTTGCACCTTTTTCAATTACCCAAAAGCCCTCTGCATCTAAAGTTATATCAGTCTTATCAATAGCGCAAGCTAAATCGGCAACAATAGGAAGTGTATGTACCGTGCCATCTGTCATTGTTACCACAAAGTTATCATCTACCACTTCGGCTTTCACAAAAAACTGATCGCCCAAAGAACCGTCAGCCACATTTTCACCGCTATCTACAGGCTTCCACTCACCGTCACCAAAGCGTACCTGCCAATTGCCTTCATGTACACGGAACTCAGGATAACCTTCACCATTCTTTCCCGGTTCACCTACGGCCATCACACCGGTAGGTTTACCGTTGATGTACCATGTTTTATCTTCTCCTACTGTAACTTCAGGTTCATTTACAGTTCCCGGCTTACCAATAGTCAGTGTCAATTCCGTATCATCACTCAGAATAATCTTCTTCTGCGTAACTTCTCCATTATCGGTTACATTCTTCACCTCACTGATTGTCTTATTCTGCGTGTCAAGAATATAAGCCACTACAGCCAAATTATCATTCAACAGCTTCACCTGTTCCTCGATAAGCGTCACTCTATCTTTCAAGCCGTTCACATCATCTTTCAGATCGTCCACCGTACAGCCAATAACGGCAAAAATCATCAAGACGAAAAGTATATACGATTTTATGTACTTCATGCTTTATTTAGTATTTAAAGTTATTCTATCACATTTACTATAATCTCTTGCGTCTTCGTATCCGCATAATCATAATTCACGTTATTCATCAAGAAAGTAGCTGTATACGTTCCTACCTGATTGTACGTGTAAGTATACGAATCCGGATTCTGTGACATTTCTTTCACCCATACTCCTTTATCCGGTTCCGGACATTCCAGTAAATTCAGATAATCGGATACCAACCATGAGTATTTCCAATTGAAAGTCTTAGCCGCACCTCTAATAGTGAATCCACCGGTACCGATATTAACCAGATTCCACATCCCGGCTACTCCTTCCGTTACAGAGCCGTACTCCAAATCTTTAGGCATGCTATATTCACTTTGGTCCTTGAATTTGGTTTTATTCTTCATGTTCAACGGAGTGAGCCCGAATGCGCTCGCATAAGAAGTTGTGGTACGCCCATTTTTCCAAGTCGTTTCAATACGCATACCTTGAAAATTAACCGTAGGTTGAACAATCGTCTCCGGTTTCCCTGTTTCCGTGTTTTCTTTCTTTATTTCTTTTTTGTCCTTATTATAAGCAATAGCCAAAGTCAGCTTCTTATCAATATACTGCTTTATCGGTATTGTATATGGGTACGCATTGGCCGCACTGACAGGCTTGTTCGGCAACTTAGCTCTTTCAACCAATGTTTTCCAAGAAGTCTGTTTCTCCACCAACAAAGAATCCGCCTCAAAATCGGTCTTGCTCATTCCAGGGAAAGCTGGTGTCACAATCTCATTGGTTTCATCATTTCGTTCTTCCGCCAAATACAAGACATCGAATAAATCTTCATAAGCTATAGACTCTCCATACTGTGTCCAAACAGAAAACTTCAATTCGCTTGATACGATATCTTCGGCAGAATATTCTTTACGGTCACGATAGATATACTGATGTCCTATCTCACCACTGAAGAAAGTAATATAGTCCGGATTCCCCTGCAGCAAGAATTCTACAGGTGTCCCTTTCTTTACAGTCAGAATATTTCCTTCATACTTCACATTCTCATTGACAGCCACTCCAATATGTGCATCCGACAAGTCTTGCTCCAGTCTGTTGTCACAAGATATGAGCCAGAGCATTCCGATACTTAATATTAATAGTTTGTATTTTTTCATTGTCTTACTGATACTCTATAAATTATTATTCAGGTTAACGTTATTACCATCCCGGATTATTACCGACAATCAGTTTATTGACCGCCTTTTCCGCTTCAGGTATAGGACAATACAAATAAGCGTCCGTTACGTTGAAGAAAGGTGCCGCCTGCTCCGCTTCTCCCCAATAAGCACCATCCAGAGCCATTGTATATATCTCTTGCATATTCCTCACAAAGTCACCCCAGCGAATCAAATCGTAACGACGAAGATATTCAAAGCAAAGTTCCATAGCGCGTTCGTTCTTGATAGCTTCACGGAAACTAATCTGAGAAGTATGTTCATCTGCATTTTCCGATACTCCCGCACGCCGACGCACTTCATTCAACAAATTCCTTGCTAATTCGGTAGGACCGCCATTGTATTCATTTTCAGCCTCAGCCACCATCAACAATACGTCCGAATAACGCAAAATAGGAAAGTTAATAGAAGTATTGTTCTTATTCTTTTTGGCAACAGGCTCGTATTCACGGCGGAACTTACCAGTGGCAGGTGTCTTTGATAGTTTATCGCCATCGGTCATTGCCGCCTCCTTATACATATCACCACGCAAATCATCATTCTTATTCTTGCTATTATACTCTTGCCCGTCATTGGCTCCCGTATAATCGAAGGAACGCTCCTGATAACCTTCCGGACCAGTGACATAATCATACAGTTCTTTATTCTCAAATGTTCTTCCTACCACACCTTGCACAATAGGCTTATTATTCGCATCCTTTCCTGCACCACGATAACCAAACGGAGCGATGTTCCATACGAAACGTTCCATATCTCCATTTTCTTTATAAATATCATACAATTTCGGAGTAGAATGAAGGAAACCATACGCATATCCCGGATCGGCAATGCCTGTCACATCCGAATAAGAAGACCAGTCGGGTCCCGGCAATCCATTAATGTTTCCGATACGTCCTTCCGCCCGAATATCTCCCGTTCCGTCACCAGCAAACTCTACCTCCCAAATACTCTCTTTGGCAGTAGTATTATACTGATCGGCACACATATCTATAAACGGGTCCCAATATTTATCAGCCAACTTATGTCCACTACTGATCACTTTCTGACCGTATTCGCTAGCCAAACGGAAACGTTCCTTATCCGCATCAGTAAGAGGAAGACCATCACGATTGTGCTCGCCTGCCCAGAAAAGATAAACACGCGCCAATATCCCCCAAGCTGCAGATTTGGAAACACGTCCCGGCAAATAACTCAACGAAGCGGCTGTAGGCAATCCACCGTCTTGCAATCCTTTACTTTCATCAGCCTCTTGCGCCACTTCCGACATTTCTTTCACGATAAATGCGTAAATCTCATGCTTATCGGTACGCGCGATATCCTTGTTCTCCACACTTCCTGTAGAATAAGTAGATTCCAACTTGAAAGGTACATCACCGAAATTCTGCACCAGATTAAAATAATAGAAAGCACGAAGGAAACGGGCTTCCGCTCTGTAACGGTTCCGCTCCTCGTCTTTAATGCCCGGAACATTATCGAGCTGCTCCAAAAACATATTGGCACGTTCGATACCATTGTACAGATTTGCCCAGAAAGCTGTAATCGGAGCGTTGCTGGTAGTAGCGTTATTACAAATCAAGCCGGACGTAATACGCTTGGTACCTCCACCATAGTAAGTAAGATCATCACCACCGGCTATAGTCAGATAATTGTTACCGTAGAAACTGCCTTGCGCAAGATTCGCATAGATACCTGTCAGAAACTTCTGCGCCTCGTTTACATCTTTAAAGTAATTTTCCGGCACTATCTTATAAGGTTCCTTTTCTAAAAAGTCACATGATGTCATACCACACGTGAACATCAAAGAGAAAAGAGCTATTTTAATTGTTTTCATATATTATTCATTTAGCAAGTTGTTAAAATCCTAGGTTAATTCCGAAGTTAACAGCATAAGCCCTCGGATAAGAAGAATAATCGATACCGGGTGTCAACGCACTGTTACGGATAGATACTTCCGGATCGTAACCGGAGTAACCGGTAAGCGTCCAAAGATTCTCGGCAGCGACATAGAAACGTGCCGTAGAAATATTCCATCTTTTAAGCACTTTCTTTGGAAGCGTATATCCCAAGGTCAAAGCTTTCAAACGAAGATAAGAACCGTCTTCTATAATACGTGAGGAAATCACGTCGTTGGAAGAAGACTGCAATGCTGCCGGAATATTACTGGTCGGATTATCCGGCGTCCAACGATTGATATAGCTAGCATATTGATTGGTATGTTTCTTGCTGGTCTGCTCAAAGAACTGACGGTTGACATTCATAATATCATTACCATAAGACCATTGGAAGAAAATACTTAAATCAAAACCTTTGTATTCAAAATTGTTGGTAAAACCACCGGTGTGGATGGGAGCACCACGTCCAATGACTGTACGGTCATTCGTATCAATCACACCATCTCCATTCAAGTCCTTGTATTTAGGCATACCCGGCTGCGTATTATTCTCACTGGAGAAATAAGGAACACCGGGACGAAGAACATAGCTATCACCCGATTTATAGAAATCATCGTACTTATAAGTCCCTTCATATAAATAACCGTACATCATACCCATAGAATGACCGATACGAGCTATGAAAGTAGATTCATTATTGTAATTTTGGTCAAACTGGGCAGCTGTCAACAATGCATGTTGGTTTTCAGCCAATTCCAACACTTCATTTTTGTTGAATGCAATATTGAAATTCGTACTCCATGTAAAACCTCTCTTCTTGAAGTTTAATGTATTCAACGTAAATTCGATACCCGTGTTACGAACCTTACCGATATTCTTCATTGCCGTAGCGAATCCGGTAGAGTAAGGCAAGGAAGCTCTTAGCAACAAATCACGAGTTGTCTTCAGATACCAGTCCACATTCACGCTAATACGTTCGTCGAAGAATCCCAAGTCCATACCGACGTTCCATTGCTCGGTAGTTTCCCATTTCAAAGCCTTGTTAGCCAATGATGTAGGAACCATACCAATACTATTGATATTGTTCTCGAAAGGATATACACCCGAAGCTATTGTTCCGGAGGCACCCTTCAACATAGCAAGCAAGGCATAAGAGTCATATTCACCCACACGGTTGTTACCGGTAAGTCCCCAGCTGGCACGCAATTTACCATTGGATAACCAATCCTTATATTTCTTCAAGAAAGACTCTTTAGAGAAATTCCAAGCCAAAGAAGCGGATGGGAAATATCCATAACGGTTACTCTTATCGAATTTTGACGAACCGTCCACACGGAATGACGCTGTCGCATAATAACGGGATTTATAATCATAGCGCACACTCGCCAGATAGGACATCATGCTCCATGATGATTTCGCAGAAGAAGTAGTACTTGGGATACCTTCGTTCATACCTGCCATACCAAGCGATTCGTTAGGAATATGTGTCGTCTTGAACGAATAGCCTTCATAATCGGAGTTCTGCATCGTCATACCCAACATAGTGTTAAGACCGTGATGCTTCTTGATACGGGTTTGGTAAGTCAGCAAGTTTTCGTTAAGCCATGTGAGACGTTGCGTACGGCTAACTGACGCATTCACCTTATCATTAGATGTAGGGCCGCCATATCGTGTTTGCGAATTGTTAAAAGAATCATTGCTGCGGGCATCGTATGTATAACCTCCCGACACTTTCAATTTCAGCCCTTTCATAAATTCGTATTCCACAAATCCGTTCAATTGAAGATTGTTTGTATATCCTTTGCGGTATTCGTTCTTCAAGGACAATACAGGATTATGGCGATAATCATTCGTAGGTGACACGCTTTCATCCAATGCGTTATCAGTCAAGGTACTCAACGGTATACCCGGATAAGTAACGGGACGAGATCCCCATACACTGTAGAACAAATTGTTCATACCACTGGATGAATATAAAGAAGTAGAATTACCGGTCTGGATGGAACGTGAATAATTGGCTGTAACACTCATATTCAGTTTGCCACGACGGACAACTGTATTCATACGAGTCTGAAAACGCTTGTAATTTGAATTCAAGATAATACCATCCTGATCGAAATAAGAAGCCGAAGCATTGTAACGTACTCCTTCCGTACCTCCCATCAGACTGACATTGTGACTTTGACGCCAAGCTGTACGCAAAATATCATCCTGCCAGTCAATCTGTTCAATATCCCGGTAATCTTCAAGCGTCCATTGCTTTCCTTCATATTCTTTCAAATATGTTTTCCTCACATCTGTCGGATCTATTTCTGCCTGCAACTTCACAAATTCATATGCATCCATCATACCAATCGTCTTTATCACATGCTGAACACCGAAGCTACCTTCATATTTAATCTGCGGTTTGCCTACTTTACCTTTCTTAGTCGTGATAATCACAACACCATTGGCGCCACGCGCACCATATATAGAGGTAGCGGAAGCGTCTTTCAAGACATCAACGGACTCAATATCAGAGGAGTTGATAGTAGCCGCCACACGAGCGTCCTCCACCGGGAAACCATCGACAACGTAAAGCGGCGAGTTGTCTTGTGTCAGAGAGTTGTTACCACGTATAACGATGTTCATCGTCCCGCCCGGCATACCTTCACCCGAACTTACGTTTACTCCGGCAATACGTCCACCCAGCACCTGGTCGAATGAAGAGGAAGGCGTTTTAAGCAGATCATCCATATTTACCTTTGCCACCGCACCGGTCAGGTCTCTTTTCTTGACCTCCTGATAACCTACGACAACCACCTCATCCAATGCTTTCGTATCTTCTTTCAATACTATGGACATTGGCTTCGATACATTAACTTGCAATTCCTGAGTCGTATATCCGATAAAAGAGACTACAAGAACAGACTTCTTGTTGGGAACATTGAGTGAAAATTTACCATCAAGATCGGAAATCGTACCTTGTGTGCCTCCTTTTACTTGGATGCTCGCACCAGGAACCGGCTCTCCTGTTTGATCAACGACAGTACCCCGTACTAATACTTGGGCAACTGCAAAAGAGAATGAAAATAAGGTTAACAGCAACATACTGAGACCTCTCTTCCATGATAACTTAAATTGGAATTCGGTTTGCATACTATTCGTTTTACATTATAAAATTAGATTAGTCAATGCGCAAATTTAAAGATACGCTTATAATATTACTGGTCAAAATTATTCAATTATGGTACAAAAACATACATATCACAAGGATTCGGCATTACCGCCGTCTCCTATTGCAGAATCAAGGTAACTCTTCCCGAACAGGGAGAGGCTTCCAGCTTCTTACAGTAATTTCCCCAAGCTATTTCCGGATAATCCCACCCGTTCATTACATACAATACCAACTGCTCATCGGAACGTTTGCTCACTCGGCAAGCCAGAGAAGCATCCGGAGATATCACCGATAAAGCCTGAAGACCCTTTCCTTTTTCCACCGAAAGGGTATAATAATATATATTCTCTTTCAAACCTTTAGCCGTTTGCACCAATGGCCTGAGACAATTCGCTCCGGCATCCGCCCAATAATAATAATTGTGTGTATCCATCTGCCATGGCTGGTTCGGATTTTCCCCATACGCCACATAATGACTATTATATAAAGGAGTCACTCCCGCATTGCCGGAAAAAGCATTGTCCGGATAATAACTCCAGTGCCCCTTACGCTTCCAAGCCAGCTTCTCATAAGATTCCGGCAACAAAAAACTAAGTCCTGCTTCCCGTATATATCCGTTAGGTTCACCGGAAACGACATAACTGATATCAATCCGCCCCTCCGGACAGACCAACAATTGAATATCCATCTCTACTTCCTGATATTTACCGGTCAACAAGATTTCCGCCCGCCCATTTCGTAATTCACACAAGAATGACTTCTTCCGCCAGTCTTTCTCGGAGAGTATAAACTTCTTGGCACTCTTCCTTACTTCTGCACCCGACAAATGATTCAGATTCGTATTCATATTCAAAAAAGGCCCCGATTCCATAATCACACGTCCTTTGGAGACGGCATTACAAATCAAGCCCGTCTCACGACTGAATGGAATAGCGAAATCTTCACCTTTCACAGTTATTGTCTTGTCCGATTCTACAATCTGCAATTTTTCTTTATAAGCATTAGAAGGAAAAACAATCTTCTCCTCGCCCAAAGTGACTTGTTCCGCATCAATCAAATGATTATCTGACGTGTAGAATTCTACCAAGATCCGATCTCCGGCTTTCCAGTCCTCTCCCGGCAACAACAGATTTCCTTTTTCGTGCGGTGGAAGTTCGATACCGACTGTTTTCACCGTTCCTTGATTATGCGTATAACAAACCCGTATTTCATTCAGGTTCGTATGGTCAAAACGATTATAGACAGGCAAAACCAGACGTTCGCCCGACACAAAATCCGAGATCTGTGTAGTAAGCAGTCTCACAGGCGAGTAAGCTTTCTTAGTAGACCAGAACTCCGGCTTTTCCCTACGCCAGACATCCACGATCCCCCATTCACCATAACCAACACAATCACCTTGAAAGTTTTCCGGCTTCGCAGTCCTTGCAAACGTCTTCCAATACGGAGTTCCGACTTTCAGTTTGGGTACCATGAATGTTTCATCAGAGTAACACCAGACGGCTCCGCCCAGCCCTCCTGACATACCAAACAGCTTACTCCACATCATATCCAATGAGATACCCCAAAACTCACGTATATTGGGGTCTTCCTGCAAAGTCTCATAAGTATAACATGCCGGATGCGCCCATTCATCGAATAAAGTCGGAATATCACCTCCTTCAAAGCCTTTCACCGCAACACCAAACTGTGTCATATTTCCTCCCACTCCGGGATAATGCATACTCAATATATCATAAATCTTATCACCCTTTACCGTTCCCGGCCAACTAAAAATAACAGGCCGGGTTGTATCCGTGCTTTTCACCCATTCCCAACTTTTCCTGAAATTCTCTCCATAACGGCTTTCATTCCCTATCGACCAGAAAAGAATGGAAGGATGCGAACGGAACGCTTGAACCATTTCCCGACATTGGGACAGATAACGATGAGTGAAATTCGGATCATCCTGCGACCGACCCGGTTTATAGTTCTTTTGCCGGTAAGTGTCTACAAAACACACAGCCGTCTCACACTCAACATAAATCCCCAATTCATCGCAATATTCTAAGAACTTCTCCGTAGGGGGATAATGAGAGGTACGCACAAAATTCATATTCGCACGCTTGAATAAAACGACATCAAGACTGTCCAAAGCAGGCGTGGTTGTGCGTCCCAAAGTAGGATGTACATCGTGACGACAAGCCCCGCGTAATTTAACAGGCCGTCCGTTGACCAACATACGCTCCTTATCTATTTCGACTTTGCGGAAGCCTATTTTCTTGATGAAATGGCTGATTTCTTTCCCGTTCCGACAAATATCAACTTTTAATGTATATAGATGGGGATGTTCCGCATCCCATTTTAACGGATTGTCAAGAGGAAGCTCATTAACATTTTCCCTATTCCCTTTTTGTATCTTGAACATCATCGTCGGCAGTTTTACAGCCTCGCCCGCAGGAGATACAAGCGTATATCTTATTTCCGAATCTTCATCGGAAGCCGTAAAATAGGTCAATTTCAGTGTCGCATCCCTATAGGAAGAATCAAGAATTGTTTCTGCATGAAAATCGTATACATACGTCTGAGGCAAAGCAAAAACTGTCACATCACGCAAAATCCCTCCGATTGGATGATGAGCATACCCGGAAGCGTAGGATATATCATCCAGCCGATCAGTAACTTCCAACTCTATCTCATTCTTACGCCCCGCCTTTACATAAGAAGTTATATCAGTCTCCCAACGGGTAAATCCTCCGAAATGCTCACGTATCTCCCGCCCATTCACTTTAAGACGCGCATGGCTATATACACCGTCAAACCGGAGAATAATCGTTTTATCCTTATAATTGTCTGGCAATATAAAAGATTTGCGATACCGGAACGGCACGTCATGTTCTATAGAATAACCCTGCATAACGACCTCACCGGGCACTTGTATAGGAACCCATTTGCATTCCGAAGGCAATTTCAACTGCCAGGTTCCGTTCAATAAGATTTTTGACTGAGATACCTCAGCTATTCTTTGAGGCATCACATAAGACTTTTCCGTCGCCAAAAGTATAACAGGCATACAGCCTGATACGTAGAGAAGTAATCTGAATAAATACTGTTTCATAAATATTAAATTGGTATTTCTCCCTAAGAAGATTAATTGTTTAGATAACAAAAATAATGCATTCACACAGAACCGACTAACCTAAATCATCCAATTAAAGGACAAATTTAATACATTTTATCTGAGCTATCGCATTTTAGCCTAGATTCCAACCATCTATCAAAACGACCAATTCAACATTCTTTTCCATATCCTGTTTATTCTTTCATTTTCATCCCGTATCTTTGTACAAAAACAACGCTATGCAACAGCTACCCATTCATTTCGCCCCACTACAAGGCTATACAGAAGCATTTTACCGCAATGCACATGCTGCCGTTTTCGGTGGTATAGACACTTATTATACCCCGTTTGTACGAATTGAGAAGGAAAGTTTCAGGAATAAAGATATCAGAGAGATTGATTTCGCAAACAATCATGTGCCGCATTTAGTTCCTCAGCTGATTGCTCCGTCCGCAGAAAAAGCGGAGACCATTCTTTCCCTTTTCATTGAAAAAGGATATGGCGAAGCAGACATCAATCTGGGATGTCCTTTCCCTATTTTAGCCAAACGGCATAACGGCTCAGGAATACTTCCTTATCCGGAAGAGGTCAAGACATTATTAGGTATAGTCGTAAAGTACCCGCAAATCCGCTTTTCCGTAAAAATGAGATTGGGCTGGGAAAATCCGGAGGAGTGTCTCGCCATCGCTCCCCTATTAAACGACCTTCCTCTAAGACAGGTAACGATGCATCCCCGCTTGGGCAAACAGCAATATAAAGGAGACGTAGACCTCAAAGGCTTTGCCGCTTTTCAAAGCGTTTGCAAACATCCGCTTATTTATAACGGTGATATAAAAAGACGGGAAGATATCCTGCGAATCCAAGAGCAATTTCCCATGCTGGCGGGAATAATGATCGGACGGGGATTACTAGCCAATCCGGCATTGGCACTGGAATACAAAGAGAACCGTACACTATCCGCCGATGAAATGAGGAACAAGCTACACTCCATGCACACATCCGTATACAGCCAATATGCCGCACAATTGGAAGGAGGGGAAGGGCAACTACTCAATAAAATGAAAACCTTCTGGGAATACCTGGCGCCTGAAGCAGACCGGAAATCGCTAAAAGCAATCCATAAAAGCGGCACACTCCAGAAGTACAACCAAGCCGTTCTTAGCTTTTTTGGTCAACGATAAGTTAATTGACGGTTATTTTTTGTAATTTTGCGCCCGTCTATAAACAAACACATGATGAAAAAATACATTCTAATCTTTCTTTGCCTGATGATGGTATCGGGCAGTTTTGCTCAAATAAAGGACTTCAAGTTCAAATTTTACGGACAGATTCGCACCGACCTCTACTACAACAGTCGCGCCAATGAAGAAACCGTAGACGGATTATTTTATATGTATCCGAAAGATAAAGTACGTGACGAAGACGGAAATGACTTGAATGGAACGCCAAGCAGCAACTTCTATACTTTATATTCACGTCTGGGAGTAGACGTGGCTGGTCCTAAACTGGGGACAGCCAAGACTTCCGCCAAAATAGAAGCTGACTTTCGGGGTACCGGTACTTCTTATTCGGTAGTCCGCCTGCGCCATGCTTATCTCAATCTGGATTGGGGGAAATCGGCCTTATTGCTCGGTCAAACTTGGCATCCACTATTTGGAGATGTTTCTCCGCAGATTCTGAATCTTTCTGTCGGAGCACCCTTCCAGCCATTCAGCCGTGCACCGCAAATTCGTTACCGCTATACTAATAAGAACTTCCAACTGACAGGAGCTGCCGTATGGCAATCCCAATATACCTCGCAAGGTATCAATCCCGATGAACCCACTAAAAGTAAAAAGAGCCACGAATACTTGAAAAACGGCTGTATTCCGGAAATTTACGTAGGAGCCGATTATAAAAACGGAGGATTCCTGATTGGTGCGGGAATCGAAATGCTGTCAATGAAACCACGAAAGGAAGCTATCGGTGGAAATGGGAAGAGATTCAAGGTAGACGAACGAATCACTACTTTATCCTATGAGGCTCACATGAAATATACCAATAAAGATTGGTTTATCGGAGCCAAAAGCGTTTTGGGCTCCAACCTTACACAAGCTTCCGGACTCGGTGGATTCGGTATCGAATCTATCGATGAACGTACAGGAAAACAGAAGTACACTCCAATTCGTGTTTCCAGCTCGTGGTTCAACCTTGTCTATGGAAAAAAGTGGAAACCGGGAATTTTCGTCGGATACGCCAAGAACTTGGGAACAAGCGACGAATTATATACTTCGAATGGAAAGGCACAACTTTACGGAACAGGTACAAATCTCGACCAATTGGTAACGGCGGGTGCAGAACTGACTTATAATGTTCCTCACTGGAAGTTCGGACTGGAGTATACGTTAAGCACAGCATGGTATGGTTCTCTCAACCCAATGAACGGGAAAATTAAAGATGCGCATGCTGTATGCAATAACCGTATCGTAGCGGTTGCCATGTTCATGTTCTAACCTCTCTCATAAAGTTAAACTCATCCATCTGCTGTCATCCGTCACATAAAAGGGGATAAAGCATTGATAGTAAACCTGTAAGACTGTGACAGCAGTGTGTGATGGCAATGTGACAGAAGGAACTGCTGTCACACGTTGCCAGCTTATTACAGTCAATCTTATGCGGAAGGAGCTATACAGTTTCCGCCGTTAGAAACTTTAGTTTCATGCGCTTGAAACTAAAGTTGCAAGGCAGGAAACCAAAGTTTTCAATGTAGGGAACTACCGCTTCTCCAGCATGACTTCAAGACTTGCACCATCTTTGCAAGTGAAGCGGAGTACTGTTTGCTTCTTGTCAACGGAGAGTACTTTACAGAACGGAGTTTCCTTTATATTCCACTGTCCATTCAACGTTACAGTTACCGGAATCTCACCACTCTCATTATCAATCCACGGGCGGGAATAGATACTGCGCTCTACCCGCTTTCCGTCTTTATCAAAAGCCTCGTCGCTTGCACCGCGATACAATGCCAAATCCGGTTGCGATACGGTCAACAACATCTTTTCCGGAGATTCTTTGCGAATCATAACCAGGCACGAAGTATCCGTCCGCTGCAATAATCCGCCGGGAAGCAACGCTTGTGGAGTTTCAAACAGTACATAAGAATAGATATTGTCCGATAAAGACTGTACGATGTGGGCATTACGGTCTTGTTGGAGAACTTTATATGCAGGCTTCTTGGCAAACGCTTGTAAGGTAACCGTACTTGTCTGCGGAAGAACAGCATACTCATAACTTCCACCTTTAGGGGCTTTTCCATGATCGACAACCAATGATACCCAATCCCCTTTCGTCTCCTTACCAGTATCCTGCATACGGGAATGTTGCGGGAACTTCTTTTCAAAACGAGCCGTAACGGGTACATAATATCCGGTTCCGAGATGATCCATCCATATTTTACCTTCACCTTGATAACCTTTCCAATACTCATGTCCCGCTTTGTCGGTTACCGCCAATTGGAATATAGTGGTTTCAGTAGGATATTCCGCATTGGCGTTTTCAATATCCGAGCCTAGACAAACGATTGTTTCACCGATGAAATGGAAGGATTTGCGTGCTCGGTGGGTTCCGTTATACTTATCATGTTCATGCAGCTTCATACCGAAGTTTCCATTCTCTTTCTGTTGTGACAGTCCGCCGGCAAAAGCCTCATCGGAATAAAGCATTTCTTCCATACCGGAGAACCTGTCCACATTCATAACTTTCGCTTTCAACTGTTCGAGGGGAAGATGAATGGAAGTCACACCCGGAATACGATTCCAGTCGAAACCTTCCTGTTGCCATCCGCTAGTAGCAGGAGTCACAATCTGTCCCGGAGCTGCGGTAAGAATCTGCAAACTTCCATGTGCAAAGTAACGGCCATAGAGATTACGTCCCAAATAATGCTCGGCCGCCCAAAGATAGCGGGAATGTCCGCGAGCCACTGCCGACCAGTTACTGCGACGTTGCACAGAGGCACAACCATACCCCAACGCCAGATTTCCCTGCGGATCAGGTTCGGGCCGGAAACCTTTCTCTACGAGCCGCCTTGCAATCTTTTTCTCTTGTGCATTGGATACCTTCGGCATATACTCCGGTTCTTGGCCATCGGAAGAAGCACCGGACACCAAGCGCAAATAAGCGGCTGCCATTTCTTCGTCAAATTCCGCCTTTCCATCGGGAGTTCCCGCCATAGCCATCATTGCATAATGCATCGGCACCAATTTCCCCTTTCCATCGGGATGACGCCCGGACAAAGCCAATGGGAAGTTCAGCTTATTGCAATAAAAACGCATGGCAAGTAGCACATTCCTCACTGTTTCATGCGCCAGCTCAGAGACAGCAAACTCTGTCCGGTTGAGAAGATAAATCATATTAGTCGCCCCATCCAAACCACCGACGGCATAAGCCGGATAAAGGTTGCGATGATGAAAAGCAGCGCCATCCACCTTAAACGAACCGGCCAATCCCGGAGCCGGACGACACCCGTAATCTATCCAACGGGAAAATGACCGCAAGTATTGTAACTTTTCAGGAGTATCTTCCATCATCAGAATGCTTGCTATACGGCCGGTAGTCTGTGTATTGAATGAATCCATATCAATACCGTTACTTTCCGGCTTCGGATATACTTCATTAGTGATGGCATACCAACGCAAGGTACGTTCGGCTTCCTGCAATTTACCAGCCTCACGCAACACATCCTTCATCAGAAAATAAGCCAGATACAGACCACGGACACTATACCCGTAATGATGAATATTTCCCCAACAACTACCGTACGTCACTCCCTGATCGGTAATATGGTCATACATTGCCAGGAATTTCTCCTTCATTTCATTCTGAACTTCCGGATTCGCCGTACTATTATTATAGGCAACAGCAATTCTCTTCATCAAGTCGAAATAAGCACGCATCTCCACACCCATCTTGGTCAGCATATCTTTGTCCCAATTCGGTATAATGCGTTCATAAGCTTCCGAAGCACGTACCATAAAAATAGGTACCCCCGAAACCTTGCCATTCTTATAGGTAATCTGATAGAAATCATATTTCTTGCGGATGGTCTGTATCTCTTTATCCGATACTTTACCTTTTGTATAGTTCATGTCACGGAAACGCTTCTCCAGCAACTTCATCTCTTTCTTTTGCGCCTCGCTCACCGGAGTCAGTTCGATATCCGGCTGCAACAATGAATGTTTATAGACAACCAACCAATGATTATTAGTTCCGGCATTGACAAAAGGGACTTGTAAGTCGGCTGTTTGCTGACGGGCATCTACCTTTGTCGCAGTGATCAAATGATCGATGAAAAGGCTTCCTTTTTCATTCGGAGCAACAATACGAAGCTCATTCATCCCTTCTTCCGGAGTACCCTGCATATCCCGTTCGTAGCAAACCCATGCAGCACGCCAACCTCTGAAATTGATTCCGAAAGGAAACGAAGTACATTTCTTGCCATCTTTCAAAAACTCAAACTCAATTGTTGCGTCCTGAGGCTCCTCATTGTACACCCATATTATAAAAGCGGAAAGATATAAATCTTTACCCATCGGATCTTTCTTTTCAAACTTTAAATCCTTCTTCAATTCCAATACCCCTCCGGGCTCAAAGGTCCATTTCAACGAATGTTTTCCGTCTTTATAATGTGTATCGGAAATAGAGAGTTGCGAATTGACACCTGTTATGTAATCCGGAATCTTCGATTCCTCAAAAGAGAACATCCGCTCGTCGGTCACGACTTGCGCATGAAGAAATGCTGAACACAAAAATGAGAATAGGGTAATCACCCGTAATCTGGTAAAGAGTTGTTTCATCATGGGTATTTATATCTTATTTAGGTTTCTATATGCGCGGTATAAACAGTCTCAAAAAGAAGTCACTTTAAAGCCAGTAAACAACACGTGGTTTTGCAAAAGGCGCAGACCGAAATGTCCGTCTCCTTCGTTTCCGGTGAGGGAATAGCGGAATAATTCTTCACCATTCACCGCATAAGTGGTCATTCCTTTTTCTACCCGAATCCGGATTTCATACCATTTATTGGGTACAAGCAAATGCGGTGCATCAGTATACTCCTTCAATAACGGTTTGACTTTATCATCTGCGATACCATAATATTCTCCTCTATAACGTCGGAAACGGGTGGTGGAATTATCATTTCCCCCGTATCCAACGTAAAAAAGGTTCAATGTATTATAGTTCTTAAAGACACCGTTGCGCCACTGGCTGCGAGCAAAAAGATCGTCGGGATGTTTAGGATCATTGGCAGCCCAAAAGCAATTCAAATCACTCAGACGATCGTGCCTTCCCCCTTTCATCACCATACAGATATGGTAACTGATTTCATAATCACCCGTCAGACGCTGTAAGGACCATAGAGTCAAACCACCCGGTACAATCAGTTCCAATGTATCGGCATGTTCTATTATCTGTAAAGCGTGGGATTCATCTTCTATTTTCCACTGTTTCGCAAAGGAGCTAGTATGTTGCGCAAAAAGCACCACACTATCCAAAAGAAGAAAAGTAATCAGACTGTAGCTAATAAAAAATCGTTTCATTATTTACGGTATTAGTTTAAAGATCATTCTTTCGGATACAAAGAAACCCCTCTTTTCGAAAAAAGAGGGGTTCAAATTGTACAAAATACCTCAAATAACGTATTGGGTATGCATTTGTATTACTTACCAAGCTTCTACTACTTTTCCATCTAATGGTGCTAAATACCAACCTTTATTCTGGGCTCCATTACTTTGTGCCCATTCAGTAAACTGAGGATAAGCTTCGGCAAAAGGCACTCTTTCGTATGCATGCTTCACACCCACAGGTACTTTTACCCCCCAAACGAAGCCGTTCTTATTACAATATGGAATACCATTTATCATTTCAACATCAGCTTTTGCTGCATCAACATCATAATTTGTATAGAAACGAGTTGGCTCATATCCTTTCATGTGAATCTCTTTATTATCATTCGTCACAATAAAGAAGTTTTGTTTCTTTGTATCCAGAATCAAGTTTCTATAAGCTTCCAGTTGAGTTTTTCCTTCATTATCAGTGATTTCAGAACGATTCTTACCGGCAAACTTAATTTCAGCACGTAACATCGGTTTTCCTATGACAATATAACCTTCTGTTGTTTGAAAGAAATTCTGTTTATCACCAAGTGCGGACAAGCCATCCAACATAATCACCGGATTACCTGTTTTTACATCGACAGTCAGTTTATAAGTATCCGTATTTACCTCAACAAAGTCATCCCTAGTTTCTTTTCTGGCTATTTCCTCTTCCGTACCTTGTCCTCCTTTCCAAAGAATACGAGAAGTAATCTCATTGATATACTTCTTATCAAGTCCAATCAACTCCACACCCAACTTCGTCGGATAATATCCTCCTTTGGCACGAAGATCCAAAGTAAGCAACAACCCTTCCTTATAACCATGTGCAGGTAACAAGTCTTCTACCTGGCACTCGGTAACCTTCAGGTCATATTCGATGACAACATCATTCAAATCGTTGTCAGGACCATTAGATTGCTTCGGCCAGTTGTCTTCAAACATAGCAACCCCTGTGTTATGATAAAAACGAAAACCTGCATCCTCTTCACTTGTTGGCGCTACTGCATCCTCCAAATTAATAGAACCATTTGCCCGAGTAACTGCTTTCAAATTAATTGTCCGTACCTGAGGGCCTGATATAGCAGTATATTTAGCATATACAGCCTGAGAATGCATCGGAATATTCAAATCCACAGTTGTTTCACCTTCTACAAGAGCATTCTCCAACAAAAGTATTTTACACTCCGCATCAGAATATAAAGAAACAAGTGTCTTGTTAGCCGATGTTATAGATACCGAGACTGTACGGCTTGTCGCCCAGTCAAATCCCGTAGAGATCTTGTCCGTAGGACTATCTCCCGTTGTTGCTTCATTGTCACTGTTTGTACAGGCAACAATGGTAAATGTCCCCATAAGGACATACATCAAACTTCTAATTTTCATCATAATTCTCAAATTTAATAACTGTTCATCTTCCTTTTCTCAATTGCAATCACGCTTTATGCCATCCATAAGCGAGCCTTTTCTGTTAACTAATCACAAAAATATTTAACATCAAATCATATAACAGCCTTGCTTATCTTTAATTTCTTCCCTTTCCATCGAAAATAACAAGTAGCTATAAAATTTACCGCAAAAGCCTTGTTCATCGGCGATGGATAATATATACAAGTTATTTCTTATATTTGCATAAGACAAGACATTCCATACAACAAATGTAAGGATTTCGTTTTGAATATACAAGTTTTTGGCTAAATATATCAAAAGAAATGGAGCAAGTATTATATGGCATAGATTACATAGAATATTATTTCTACTGGATATATTACAAGTTTATTGGCTATCCTTTAATAATAAGAATATGTTCGATTGCTGTAATGTTCTGCATCATTGCGTACCTATTTCTTTTATTACATATCATATATGGTATATTCAATAGAAAGAAAGAAAAACGTAGATACCAAAAGGCTTACGACAAATACTATGAAGATATGCTATCTATCTCTTTAGATTCCAGCACAATAAGTGAGGAAGAGATAGCTGACAGACTGAAGTATGATACCAAAAAGCGTCCTAAGCCCAACGAGCTTCGTATCATTACTCAACTGCTGACCGAGATAAAGACTGCACATGAGAATGAAATCAATGAAGTGAACTACCATTCGATACAAACTGTATTCCAAATAACCCGTTTCCTTGAACATGAACTTCAATTCGGAGCTAAGAGAGCCAAGATACAAGCCCTGAAAATCATTCAATCCATCAATGGATATGCCTCTGAAGCAGTATTGGTGCGTTTCCTTTATCACCGTAAAATAGAGCTAAGGAATTCGGCACGCTATACATATATGTGGCTAAGTCAGGGAAACCCGTTCCGTTTCTTCGATGAAGATATCAGCATGAAGCTAAGGCAATGGGATATGATGGAATTACATGCTATCCTCGAACACCGCCGGAAAGTAGGCTACAATACGCCTAGTTTCATTAAATGGGTAAATACTTCGGCTGAAGAAAATGTGAAGATATTCTTCATTAATGAAATCAGACTTTATAATGAAACAGAAAGTGCTCCGACTCTCGCCAAGCAAATCAATGCTCGTTCTGTAGAAATACGAAGCGAGGCAATAAAGACGTTAGGTAAACTTAAGTACAAAGAGGTAGAACCGAAGCTAATTGAGATGTACAATGTACAGCCCGAAGAAGTCAAACGGCAGATTATCACAGCTATTGCAGACTTGAAAACTGATAAGGCCTTAGGATTCCTGTACAATGCTTACGATGACGCTGACAATTGGGGAACAAAGCGAGTGATTCTGAAAGCCCTTTACGATTACAGTGCTATGGGCAGGAAAACATTCGATCAATTGGAGAGAAAAGCCGATTCTCATACAGCGATCTTATTCGCTCATACAAAACACCCGCTTATTAACCAGTTAATATAAAAAGAATATGAAAGATATACTATTTACCTTCTTCAATTATTTCGTATTCTTTTATACGAGTATGCTGGCGATATCTTTTATCGTATTCGCTTTCCTTTCTTTCATTTCTTTGAAACGGAGAAAAGACTACTATGTGGAAAGTTATGTGCGGAAAATTATCAAAGAATCTCCCTATACACCGGGTGTTTCGGTCATTGCCCCTGCCTACAACGAAGAAAAGACTATTATCGACAATATTAACTCGATGCTTGCCCTCGAATATCCAGTTTTCGAAGTTATTATCGTGAATGACGGTAGTACAGACAAGACTTTGGAGAAAATTACCGAATATTATGAACTGATAGAAGTACCATACGCATACATCGAACGAATCAAGACCAAACCGTTCAAAAGGCTTCTGAAGTCTACAAATCCGAAATACAGCCGCCTCATCGTTGTCGATAAAGAGAACGGAGGAACGAAAGCGGACGCTTCCAACGCAGGTATCAACGCTTCTTCCTATCCTTATTTTATCTGTACGGATGTGGATTGTATTCTGGAAAAGTATGCATTGTACCGTTGTATTTCACCGATCATATCTTCTGACAAACAAGTGATTGCCGTGAGCGGAACTATGCTGATGGCTAACGGTTGCGTAGTGAAGGACGGGCAGATTGTTGATGTCAAGACTCCGCGTACCCCTATTCCGCTTTTCCAGAACCTGGAATATATGCGCTCCTATCTGATAGGTAAGATGGGATGGTCGGCCATCAACGGGATGCCGAATGTATCCGGTGGATTCGGGCTTTTTGACCGTTCCGTAGCTATTGCGGCCGGAGGTTATGACGGTACTTCCTTTGCGGAAGACATGGACATGATTACCCGCATGGTGGGATATATGTGCGACTTCTCCCGGCCTTACAAGATAGTGCAGATACCGGACACCTGCTGTTGGACGGAAGGACCTCCCAACCTGGCAATGCTTTACCGCCAACGTACCCGTTGGGCACGGGGATTATTCCAGACATTGAGCGTCCATCACAAGATGATTTTCAAGAAAACCTATAAACAGATGGGGCTGTTAACCCTACCTTATATGTTTATCTTTGAATTCTTGGCACCCATCATTGAGGTTACAGGATTCGGTGTTTTCATTTACCTGGCTTTCACAGGGGCTGTCAACTGGAATACGGCATGGATGATTTACCTGACCATTTACGTATTCTGCCAATTCCTGTCCATCGTGGTTATCACTTACGATTACTACGTCGGAATGCTTTATAAAAGAGGATACGAATATTTATGGATTATCATTGCCTCCATATTGGAACCGATTTTCTATCATCCCATCATTACGTTCTGTTCCCTAAGGGGATACCTCAGTTATTTGACCAAGAGAGACTTCAAGTGGAAGAAGATGGAACGGACAGGATTCAAACAGAAGAAAGGAAATGCCAATGAGGAAGATACCAAAGTCAATCCTGAACCCGCAACAATATAAGAATGTATAAATAACAAGATAAGATGAACAGAGTATTTCTCCATAAGATCACCATATTAGGTTGTTTGCTCCTGCTGATAACCTCTTCCATCGGAAGCGACAAAGGTTTCCAGACGCCGGAGCAATATGCCCAGATCATACAGGAGCATTTTGCCAATGAAGAGTGGGAGGCGGGGAAAGCACTGTTGGATGAAGGACTTCAGAAATACCCGAAAGTCTCCGATCTTCAATGGCTCATGGGTAAATACTGGTTCCATGAGAAAGACTACGATCAGTCTCGTTATCATCTTGTCAAAGCGGTGGAGGATAATTATAATAATGTCAATGCCAAACATTTGCTGGTGGATGTCGAAGACATCACAGAAAATTACTCCAGTGCGATTTGCTATGTAAATGAGTTGCTGGAAGTAAATCCGTATTGGCGCGGATTGTGGCGCAGAAAGATTGAGTTGTACCGCAAACAGAACAACGATGTGGAAGCCGACCGTTTGCTGAGACGTATCAATCAGATTTATCCGAACGATACCATTTTACGGAAGGATTATGTATATAGTCTGGAAATGGGATATCGCCAGATGAAAAAAGGCGGTAACCGGAAGGAAGCAATCGAAAGACTGACCGAGCTCATCAAGATATCTCCCGATAATGAAGAGTTTTATCTGGACATTATCAATCTGCATTTGCAGGAAGGTAACCGGGAAGCCGCTTTAGGATGGTCGTCCAATGGATTGGCGGCTATTCCCGGAAGTTCCGCACTTATCATCAAAAGAGCCGGAATTCTCGGTGAATTGGCACGTTTTCCGGAAGCATTGGTATTTGTACAGGAACAAATGAGAAGAAATAACAGTCCGGCAATACGGCGTATGTATAACAATCTGTTGCTGGAAGCCGCCCGCTCCGAAAAGCAACGGGATCCTTATGTACTCTACGGAATGGCTTATGAAGGCGGAAACAAGGATAAGGAAGCATTGGACTATCTGCTGAATACCTCCGTGACAAGAGGATACACCGATGACGCACTCTTCTATATCAGAGAGGCGAAGAAACAATACGGTAACACAGACAAGGGAATCTTGTATAAGGAATATATGCTTTATCGTCAAATGAATGAGGACGATCTCGCTTACTCGGCTTTAAAGAAGCTGTATGATATGTATCCCGACGATTACGACATTACTTTGGCTATGTCTTCCCTTCACATGAAGAAAGCCGAAAGACTTATGGAACTCGGCCTGTATTCGGAGGCATTGCCTCATGTATTATTCGTCTCACAAAGGCATATAGACAACGAAGTAAACGGTGCCGCATGGGAAAAAGCACTGAGTTGCTATATCAATATGAAGCGTTACAACGAAGCGCTCGCCACATTGGATACCATCACACTTCATTTCCCCGATTATGAAAACGGCACGTTGAAAAGGGCGTTTATCCTCGATAAAATGGATAAAACAGAAGAAGCCTTGCAACTTTATCTGTCTGCCATCGAACAGAGTGATGAGGATATGCGCATTTTCTACGTGATAGGATACGAGGAACTGGCAATTCCTTACATCAAGAAATGTATGGAAGCGGGGGCTACGCAGAAAGCATATGATGAAGCCGTCAAGCTCGTTAGCCTGAATCCATCGAGTGATTTAGGACTACGCTATGCCATCAACTCGTCCGGATTATTGGGAAGATACGATGACTTCGAGAAATATACGGCACAAGGTATCAATTTCTATCCGGAAGAGCCATTCTATCAAGCCAAAAGGGCTACCGTATTGGACCGTGACAAGAAATACGAAGCTTCGCTGGAATTCTTGAAGCCGATACTCAACAAATATCCAAGTAATAAGGAGATTATAGGCGCTTTCTCGCAAAGCAGTGAATACCGCGCTTTGCAACTGACAAAAGCGAAAGAACCTGAGCAAGCCCTTGCGGTGCTTGACACAGCTTTACTTTTCGACAGTCAGAACAAATCTTTGAAGTACACAAAGGGAGTGGTGTATGAGGCTAACAGACAAGCTGATTCCGCATATTATTATCAGAAGTTCTACGAGCCTTCAATCATGGAATATCGCTCTTTCCAACGGCATTTATCGGGTTTACGAAGCATGATGCTTAAAAATGAGATAGCCCTGACTTATCTGCGTGCCCGCTATGGTGAAGAGGATATTATCACCTCTGTTGCCACAGCCGAATATACCCGCAAAAACCGGAAGAACACTTATACCGGACGCATCAACTATGCCGGAAGAAGCGGATCGGCAAGCGATAATATGGAGGCGGAGGAACAGACGCCGGGCGGAGTCGGCATTCAGGTACAAGGCGAATGGACGCATCACTTTTCACCGAAATGGAGCACTACGATCAATGCCGCTTTTGCCACCAAATACTTCCCGGACATTACTGCCGATGTAGCATTGCGCCATTATCTCAAGAATGACTGGGAAATAGCGGGACACGTCGGCTACAGACGGGTAGCTGCCTACAACAAGCATTATGAGTGGAATAACGAATTCTTTGCCGGCAGCAACGGAGAAAACGGTTACATATTCACCGGATGGGATGAGTCGAAAACAAACCTGCTCACCGTTGGCGGAGAGGTAGCCAAGACCATCGAAGAGGTCCGGCTTAACGCCAAACTCGACCTTCATTTCTTTAACTCCAAATTCTATTACAATGCGCAGGTCGGTGCGAAATATTTCCCTGCCAGCGATGGAAAGACAAATATCAATGCCATGGCAAGTATCGGTTCGGCACCGGAAACGGCCGTATTAGACTATGCGTTGCCCGGTTCCTTCTCACATACCAACACAATGGTAGGTTTGGGAGGCCAATATATGGTCAGTCCCAACATTACCATCGGCCTGATGGGGACTTGGAATACCTATTATAACCAGACGAATACAGTGCGGGGAACGGATCCGCTCCATCGAATAGAAACGGTATCGACACGCTATAAAAACCTATATAATATCTATGCACAGATCTATATTTCATTCTGATAAGCTATGTCCCCTACTGGCAGGAATGATATGCGTTTGCTGCCTTTTATCCGGCTGCCGTATGCAGGCGCGCACCGAGATATTTGCCTCCAAGGAAGGATACCTCGTCACAATCGGCGAAGACCCGACGGACAAAGACACCCGATGGGCCAAATACCTGTACGAGCACCTCAAGAAGCGTGCAAATGACGATGAAATGGTCGCTTTCGGGGTATCGGAGAAGGAAATGTGGCGTGTTATCATACACATAGATCCGACCTTGCAGGAAGGGTTCAGGATCGCTATCAAAGGATCGGATATAGAACTCACAGCTACCGATGACAGACAAATGTTATGGCTGCAATACCAATTGATAAAAAAGATAAGCAAGGAAGACCCGCGTATCGACGGCTCCGACCTTCCTCCTGCCATCATCAACCTGACAGATACTTGCGGTACGTTTGCTTTTGATTATCAAAGTATCTATTCCCCTTCCGGTCTGAATCCCGATTATACGGGAGTAATGGGACTCAATAACTTTGACGACAGTTGGGGTATATGGGGACACAACCTGAGAAAAGTATTGGGAGACAATGTAGATAAGGTATATGCTACCATCCACGGCAAGACAGACGACTCACAACTTTGTTTCTCTTCCGAAGAGATGTATCGGCAAATTGAGAGCTATATCGTAGATAATATCGGTGAAAAGGGAAGTTCTCGTTTTGTCATTGCTCCGGATGATACTCCGTACGCCTGTACTTGCGCCAGTTGCACAGCGATGGGAAATACGGAGAAGAACGCAACACCTGCCGTCACAGAACTGTTACTCCGGCTGTCGCAACGTTTTCCCAAACATTCCTTTTTTACCATATCCTATCTGAGCACCAAGCAGGTTACGGACAAACAGTTGCCGTCCAATGCAGGTATCATTGTCAGTGCCATAGACTTTCCACTCCGACGGATAGACGGTAAGAATGCACAGGAAAAAAAGTTTATGCAACAGCTGAATCAATGGAAGAAAGTTACGAAGAACATTTATATATGGGATTACATCAACAACTTCGATGACTATCTGACACCTTTCCCCATATTGAAGATAGCCCAGCAGAGACTCCGGTTCTTCAAGCAGAACGGAGCCAGTGGCATTTTCTTCAACGGAAGCGGATACAGCTATTCTTCTTTCGATGAAATGAGGACTTTTGTACTGTCGGTACTTCTCATCAACCCGGAACTTCCCGTTGAGGAACTGGTCAGAGACTATTTCAATCAAGAGTACCCCCTATCAAAGAAATGGCTGTACGACTATTACATTAACTTGGAAAACAGCGTCCAATCCGGTAAGAAGTTAGGTATCTATGCCGGTATTGCAGAATTGGAACAGTCATTCCTCAATCCGGAGAAGTTTATCAAATTCTATGATGAAATGGGCGATTATGTTTCCGATGCGAAAGGAAAAGAGCGTAAAAAGCTCCATGAACTCCAGACAGCCTTGTCTTATACACGTCTGGAGATGGGACGCAACCACAGTTATGATCCTTACGGATATGCCCAACGAAACGGAAAACAAATCCAACCGACTCCGCAAGCGCGGAAATGGCTTACCCAACTCAAAGAACATCATGCTTTCACAGGAATGGAGTACTATAATGAATCGGCCGATGAAATCGACTACTATATAAAAGAATGGGAACAGTATATACTTGCTTCCGACATTAAAAAGAACTTATTTCTCGGAATCATGCCTTCTTCGACTCCTCCAACGGACAAAGATGGGTTGAAGAGACTCACAGACAGCACACACGGTTTACCCGGCAATTATCATTGCGGCTGGACAACTCTTCCGAAAGAAGAATATGAAATCAGTCTGCCTGTAAAAGGTATCAATAAGACAGGAAACATTTATATCAGTTTCTTAAATCTTCCCAGACATCGTTTCTACCCTCCCCGGCAAATCGAAATATCGAAGGACGGAGCAATCTATAAGACAATCAATCTGGAGACGGATGATTCCGTTGAAAAGGGCGAATTAGTTAAAACAACCACTCTGATAGATTTGAACGGGGCAGAACAGGTAAATATAAAGATCATGGGAGCTAAAAAGCCAAGAGCCCAGATCGGTATAGATGAAATCGTATTCGTTCCATAAAAAGTAAAAATAAGGTACCCCCTAACATAAAACATCCACTATGAACAAATCGATACTTTATATCCTCTTATTAACAGTATTTCCCTTCTTCCTCTCAGGGTGTAAGAAGAAAGTACGTCCTACAACTATGGTCATAAAAGACTCGGTAAGGCATTATTATCCTATCAAACAAGGACAACAACTAGATATCATGTTCACAATCACCAACACCGGTGACGCTCCTCTGGTCATTTCGGATATCCAGCCTTCTTGTGGCTGTATCATTCTGGATAAAAGTTCACATATCATCATTCCGGAAGAGGGTATCAGACAATTCAAGGCAACCTACAACAGTATTAAGAATATAGGCGAGGTTGTTCACCGCATCCGGATTTTCGGAAATATGCTTCCCAACGGGAAAGCGGAATTGACCTTTGATGTCAATGTAGTACCGGACGCCGACTATACACGTGACTATGAGGAACTCTTCCAAGAGTTCAATGCCAAAAACGGTATTGTCAAAGAGATGGTGGACGGAAAAGAGTCCGAACTGGGATATTATGTAGGGACACCATAAATAAAGTCCCTACCGGCTATTCGCTAGGGATGTATTTCCTTGAAAGCTGCATTCTCTTCCTTTACCTGTTGTATCGTCTGTTTCAATTCAGCAATAGGCAGATCGTAGCCGTACCATCCTGTATAGCAATCTACTACATACCATTTTCCATCAGGCAAGAGCTGGAATTCGACACGCAAGTCGACTTCCGATTCCTCATAACCGGCTTCAAACACTTTGCGTTCAGGCTCGTTCAATGTGAATTTGGAAACATAAATTCCCCCCTCTTCTTGCGCGATACGTTCTTCTTTCATCGTCTCGCTATCCAATAAAGGCCATTTTTCCTTAGTAAAAGGGAATGTCTTCTCTGTTTCACCATCATCTGCCAATAAGGTAATCGGAGTTTTCAACGGGAACTTAATGCGAGTGTACTGGAATGCTGCGCTGGAAGTAAACTTATCCAAAAACGGTTTGAAGTCCTCACCGGATTGCGCCACCGCCTTATCGGTGGGAATACCAGCAAACAACACTATCATCAGCAAGCAGTATACAAACTTTTTAGCTCTCATAACACGATATAAATTAAGAGTTTGATTGATGCTGCAAAGATAATGACTAGTTTGATATCTTGATTATTTGTGCCGCAAATATTCATAACCAAAACGGCAATACAGGCATTTTCTCCGGTCGCAATACTCTTTCTGCAACTGTATCAACGCCTGACTGTCCGCCGCACTGACCATCGGAAGACCTGCCGCACTCCACGAACGGATAATATGATTGTCTTCCGCTTTCAATTCTTCCAGAAAGCGCCCGGCACGTTCGCACATTCCCTCGTCTGCCTTATGCAGTCCGTAGGTATAAAGAAAAGGAACTACTGTATTGATAATAATCAGGTCTTTTGACCGCTCTCCCATCGTTTTCTTCTTTTGCGAGGAAGTCCGGCCGAACAGAAAATGACTTTCCCAATAAGAAGAAGTGCCGACCTCAAGAAGCGTCCTCACCTCCGTCAGTGTCCCTGCCTCCAGCAACCGCGAGAACAATTTATCCCCTCTTTGATAAAGGTAGGCCAACTGAGCCAGACGAACAGTAGGAAAGTTTTCGGGACGAAGCCGGAGAAAACGCCAAAGAGTAGCATTCATCACTTGGGTGAATTCAAACTTCCGCTGCAAGTAACGGAACTCCTTGATAAGACGTAGACTATACTCATCCTCCTGCCCTTTTTTAAGAAACGAATCTTCCAACAATCCTGCCAAGCCGTAAAAGAAAGCCTCTATCTGGAACAAATCATTGCGATGTTTATCTATCGCACGGAAAGGCAACATTCCCGCCCACGTTTCAAAAGCGTCTCCATTCAAACCGAAACCGAAATTGCGGGCAAGAGTGACGAAGAAGGCATCCTCCCAATTATGATTGCAATGCTTCAAGCGCTCCGTTATCAAGCGGGCTTTTTCTTCCAAACGTTCCGTTTGCAAAGCTGTCAGCCAAGAATGGACGGTAAGTTTGGGAAGAGAGGCGAGGATAGGATAACAAGCCGGATACTGATCGGCTACACAGAGCTCATGATAGTGAGACTGCACATTTTCAGGACAAGTCAATATTAATTGCGGAATCTGTCCGCCGTCCGTGTGGGTTACCTCCATATCCGCCTCACCGACCACATGGAGAATGACCGAATCGTATGCCTTATCCTTATCGTGACCGTGACGGAGCCAATCCGAGGAGTGTGTATGTATTTCTATATTTCCCACCCATAGCGTACCGTCAATCTTTAGTTTCGCATTAAAAAAGTCAGGACCGGCATTGGGATTTTGCAGACCGGAATCAATCACTTCTACCGGTAAGCCTTCAGTGGTTTGCAGTACTTTCAGAGGAAATAATTTATGTTTCCACACGTAGTGGAGAAGATGTTCCATGTTAACAAGACGTTAATGTGCACTGCAAATGTAATAAAAATCCTATCTTTGCGACTATTATTTTGAATATAAGTCAGAAAACAATGAAAATAGCACTGATCGGTTACGGAAAGATGGGCAAGGAGATAGAAAAGGTAGCCCGTAGTCGCGGACATGAAATTGTCTGCATCATCGACATCAATAATCAGGAAGACTTCGAATCGGAAGCATTCAAATCGGCTGACGTAGCCATTGAGTTTACCAATCCGATGGTAGCTTACAGTAATTATATGAAAGCCTTCAAAGCCGGTGTGAAACTGGTATCAGGCAGCACCGGGTGGATGACCGAACATGGCGAAGAAATCAAAAAGCTCTGTACGGAAGGTGGAAAGACCCTTTTCTGGTCGTCCAACTTCAGTCTGGGAGTTACCATCTTCTCGGCTGTCAATAAGTATCTGGCTAAGATCATGAATCAGTTCCCCAATTATGACGTGACGATGAGCGAGACGCATCATATTCACAAACTGGACGCTCCGAGCGGAACAGCCATCACTCTGGCGGAAGGTATCTTACAGAATATAGACCGCAAGGACAAATGGGTGAAAGGAACATTCGCCGCACCGGACGGAAGCATTAGCGGAACCAACGACTGCGCTCCGAACGAACTTCCCATCGCTTCCATCCGTGAAGGAGAGGTGTTCGGTCTGCACACCATCCGGTACGAATCGGATGTGGACAGCATTACCCTCACACACGATGCAAAAAGTCGTGGAGGTTTTGTACTCGGAGCTGTATTGGCAGCCGAATATACAGCCCAGCACGAAGGATTCTTGGGCATGAGTGATTTATTTCCATTCTTGAACGATTAAGATTTCAGAACCTAGTTCAAATATATACCATTATGAGACAAGCCACACGCGCACAATGGATTAAATGCGCCATTGCTATTCTTCTTTATCTTGCCTTCCTTATCTGGGTACGGAGTTGGTGGGGATTGATTGTTGTTCCTTTCATTTTCGATATTTATATCACAAAGAAAGTACCTTGGTCTTTCTGGAAAAAGTCGAAGAATCCGGTTGTCCGCAACGTGATGAGCTGGATAGACGCCATTGTTTTCGCACTGGTCGCCGTTTACTTCGTCAATATCTACATCTTCCAGAACTACCAGATTCCTTCCTCTTCGTTGGAGAAATCATTGCTGGTAGGCGATTTTCTGTACGTAAGCAAGATGAGCTACGGTCCTCGTGTGCCGAATACACCGCTTTCTATGCCGTTGGCACAACACACACTGCCCGTCTTCAACTCTAAATCATACATAGAATGGCCGCAGTGGAAATATAAACGAGTGCCGGGATTCGGCAAAGTGAAGTTGAACGATATTGTCGTATTCAATTTTCCGGCAGGTGACACGGTAGCGGTCAACTACCAACAGACTACAGATTTTTACACGCTGGCTTACGGTGAAGGACAACGTATCTATTCCAAACGGATCGATATGGACAGCTTAACCCGTGCACAGCAGCGTGCCGTATACGACCTGTACTACGCTGCCGGACGGAAACAGATTTTAAATAATCCACGTACTTACGGAGAAGTCCTCTGGCGTCCCGTAGACCGCAGAGAGAATTACGTTAAACGTTGTGTTGGTCTTCCCGGTGATACGCTCCAGATTGTCAACGGACAAGTGATGATTGACGGTAAGGCTATCGAAAACCCCGAAAACCTGCAATTCAACTATTTCGTGCAGACTACCGGTCCGTATATCCCGGAAGATATGCTCCGTGAATTGGGTATCAGCAAAGACGACCAAATGCTGATAGAAGACTCCGGCTGGGAAAACGGATTATTGGAGATGGGACTCGACAGCCGGAATGCACAAGGCAGACTGAATCCGGTATATCATTTCCCGCTCACTAAGAAGATGTATGACACGCTGTCCGGCAACAAGAAACTGATCAGCAAGATTGTGATGGAACCGGAAGATTACGCAGGCCAGATGTATCCGTTGAATCTTTACACGAAATGGGACCGCAACAACTATGGTCCTATCTGGATTCCCGCCAAAGGAGCTACCATCACACTGACAGAAGATAATCTGCCTATCTACGAGCGTTGCATCGTAGCCTACGAAGGCAACAAACTGGAAGTGAAACCGGACGGTATCTACATCAACGGTGAAAAGACCGATCAATATACCTTCAAGATGGACTATTATTGGATGATGGGTGACAACCGTCATAATTCCGCCGATTCCCGTTATTGGGGATTCGTGCCCGAAGACCATGTAGTAGGCAAGCCGATTGTCGTATGGCTGTCGCTCGATAAAGACCGCGGATGGTTTGACGGTAAGATCCGTTGGAACCGACTCTTCAAGTGGGTAGGATGATAAGTGTACGGATAGAATAGCGTGATAAGGTGATAAATATTGATGAACATTCGTAAATTCAAATGGATACTGGCATTTGCCGGAGCAGTAGTCGTAGTGCTTCTGCTCCGAGGATTTGCTTTTACATCCTACCTTATCCCTTCCACCGGTATGGAAAACTCCATTTTCCAAGGTGAACGCATCTTAGTCAACAAATGGAGTTACGGGTTACGAGTTCCTTTCATGTCGCTTTTCTCCTATCATCGTTGGTGCGAAAGTCCTGTACAGCGACAAGATATCGTAGTGTTCAATAATCCCGCCGGAATCCGGGAACCTATCATCGACCGCCGGGAAATCTATATCAGCCGTTGTCTCGGAGTGCCGGGTGACACCTTATTTGTCGATTCCCTTTTCTCAGTTATTTCACCCGAAGCACAGTTCAACCCGGATAAGAAAAGGCTTTATTCGTATCCTGCCTCAAAAGAAGATCTGATAACTTCACTGATGCATACTCTTTCCATCACCAACGACGGATTGATGGGAAGCAATGACAGTACCCACGTGCGCAGTTTCAGCCGTTATGAATACTATCTGCTGGAACAGGCGATGAATGGAAAAGAGTGCTTCATTCAACCTCTGTCGAACAAAGGAAACACTGATCCGAATCCACTGATTGTTCCCAGAAAGGGGCAATTTATACGTGTCTGTACTTGGAACATAACCCTGCTACGAAATACACTCGTGATGCACGAAGGCAAACAGGCAGAGATAAAAAACGATACCCTCTACGTGGACGGAAAGCCCACGAAACACTGTTATTTCACAAAAGATTATTATTGGATGGGGTCTAACAATACCATCAACTTCTCCGATTCGCGTCTTTTCGGATTTGTCCCGCAAGACCATGTCATCGGAAAAGCCTCCGTCATATGGTTCTCCAAAGAAAAAGATACAGGACTGTTTGACGGATACCGATGGAATCGTTTTTTCAGAACAGTGAAATAATCTCCGGATCATAAAAGAAACTACTCCTGAATAATATCCTTCATTATAGAGTCCCCTAAACGAATTAAAATGAAAGAAATGAAAATAGCTTATTTATCTTCAGCTTATCTCGCTCCCGTCGAATATTATACCAAGTTGCTGGCTTATGACAAGGTGTTTGTAGAACAACACGACCACTATATCAAACAAACGTATCGTAACCGATGTACCATTGCCGGCCCATCCGGCGAATTAGCTCTTTCCATCCCAACCGTAAAGCCCGACACATTGAAGTGTCCAATGAAGGATATCCGCATTTCCGACCACGGCAACTGGAGACATCTGCACTGGAACGCCATCGAATCAGCCTACAACAGTACTCCTTTCTTTGAATATTACAAGGACGACTTCCGTCCCTTCTACGAAAAGAAATACGAGTTTTTAATCGATTTCAACGAAGAACTATGCCGGATGGTCTGTGAATTGATAGATATTCACCCCACTATGGAGCGTACTAGCGAATATAAGATGGAGTTTGCTCCCGGAGAATTCGATTTTCGGGAAGTCATTCATCCCAAAAAGGATTTCCGAGAAGTGGATACAGAGTTTATTCCGCAACCTTACTATCAGGTTTTCGAGCCCAAACTGGGTTTTCTTCCTAATTTGAGTATCATAGACCTGTTGTTCAATATGGGACCGGAAAGTCTGTTGGTACTAGGCAAGTAATGACTCCACTCTTCTATACGTATGTAGCCAACAAAGGTGCACCATGTCGTCACATTATTTATACTCGTACAGTTTGACGTGTAAAATACTGAATTCTCCGACAGGAATACGTACATGCCTTCCCTGATGGTCCTGATCGCCATTCAGGCGCCGGATATATTTCAGTGAACCATCTTCGTTCACATTAACTTCATCTACAGAACCGATACCGGCTCTCATACCACCTTGCCAGCTATTTTCCGTTTTTGATGCCTTTCCGCCCACACTGGCAAAACCATCCTCGCCCAATGCCGGTGAACTTTTCATTTTATTTTCCCCCTGTTTCTTAAATTCAAGTACCAAGCCACTGCCGGCAACGATATACTCATCTGGAGCCAGACGTAGCAAAACACCTCCCCCTTCAGGCCATACAGTGCCATCCCGGGCACGTGGGTCCCATGGCAGAGTGAAGTAATGACGGCAGGTAATCTCCAAATCATCGTATGAAAGTATTCGTTCTTTATTCTCTTCATCAAACAAAAGACCGTTCATCACTCCTTTACCCTGATATTTTGTCAATAAAGGCATCAGTTCTTTCAATTTAATATAGCTCTGTACCAAAGGTGCATCTGCTCTATCCGAACCGCTTTCAATAGAGAAAGGACAAAAGCCAATCGCATCATGCTCACCAAACACATAGAAAGCACGTACTCCATCATTGTCTTCCAACCGAATTTCAGGTATAAAGAGAGGATTATTGTGCAGTTTATACTTTGCCACCCAATCAACGAAACCTTTATCATATAAATCCGGAGCCAGAAAATCAATGTTGGGTGCTGCATAATGCCATACATCTATCAAATGAGCCAATGGTCCTGCCGACGGATATTCTCCCGGTTTCCGCCCCCTACTGTTCATTGCTGCATTGACATACAACGGAATATTATAGATAGAACGTGCTAACTTTGCCATTCGTTCTACATACTGCGCATACGACCAGGCCATAAAAATTTCATCCGTATACACGTCTGCACCAAACACTTCCTGCCACGTACCTTTCTTCTTGAATCCCTGGCTCTCCCATTTTGCCAACATTTCGGGATGCAGAGATCTCTTGTTCTTTTGCAAATAGTCGATGAAAAGAGACGGAACTGGTGCATAAAACAGTTTATCCGCTTCTTTGGAATAATCGCGGGCATCTTCCAACATTCCGATTTCGTTTTCTATCTGAATCATGATAACCGTTCCCTCTTCCTTATCCACAGAAGCAATGTGTTTCATCCATTGGGAAAAAGCACGGCTATCCGCCTGAAACACATTCTCCGAAAAGGAACTGGCTATTTCGAGGGGCTTCCCTGCTTTCGTATAGGCACGCGGGTATTTCTTATAATCTTCCTTAAACCAGATCGGAGCATAGCAACTCATTGAGTTTTTCCACGCACCGAACCAAAGGAAAACCACCTTCAAATCATTCGCGCGAGCCTGTTGAATCACTTTATCCGTCAGAGTAAAATCAAATTTACCTTCCTGTGGTTCTGTTAAATCCCAATATGCAGGAACCAGTACCGTATTCAGCCCCATACGTTGCAATTTCGGGAATATACGTTCAATATCTTCAATAGAGGAAGCTGAAGAATTTCCCAATTCACCGCCAATCACCAAGAATGGCTTTCCATCTACCATAAGTTGTGTGGTACTTCCCTGTTTCTGCAAATACGGAAGTTTCTGATGTGCCTGAAGAGGCAAAATAAAAAGGAATAGAATCCCAAAAAGTGTGTTTCTCATAACAATCAGCTTTATCATATTATCTGAAAGCAAAGTTACAACAATATAAAAAAGGAGCACAACGTCTTGTGTTCCTTTTCTATCGGGCAGGTTACAGATGCTTTATGTTACGTTACATTTGCCTTTATCTATACATTATCTCCGATTCTTATACCCTCTATTTGCGTTTCCTAAGTAATTTTTAGAGAAAACTGTTTATATCGCTACTTCTTCACAGTTCTTCTCTTCATTAGATTCTGCCGCATCCAGCCGATTCAACAAATAGCGTACATTTTGAAGATGTATATCATTATTCCGATCCATTTTCTTAAACTGCCAACTGTTTTTAGTGGTATTCAGTATGCAATTCATTAACGTTCCCACGGCATCGGCACTTTGGAAACGATTGGTATTGGAGATTAGCGTATTCATCATGTGCGCCCCGAATCCTCTAATCACCTCTTTCACACTTATCGACTTATAATTACGGATGGCTTCAAAGGCTGCCACATTACTACAAAGCGTACTAGCTAAATCCTCCAGTCTCTTTCGATCTGTTCGTTCCACTAGATAGCTTTCAGGATTCATAAAACGATTGAGAGTCAGATAAAAAGACATCATTTCATCATCGGATGAAAAGATAACGTGCATGAGTTGCGTCGCGTCCCCCGGACGAGCCTGCTGGTTGCTTAAAACTTCTTCCATAAGAATTTTAATTAAATGGTGAATAAATTAAGTTCAATGGGGCGATACAGAAGGGTAGTTTTAAGAAATAAAAGAAGCGGTTCCGCCTGTCCCATTGCTCTTCACCATCCACAACAGGCAGTAGGTGCATTAACATCCTACATGGGGGTACGAAACCGCCATATAGAATGATAGGACAAGCATAAAAAAGCCTGCCACATTGATACAGCAGGTTCCCCTGCTGTGGATTTTGATAAAGAGCATTGCAAAGATAGAATATAAAATCAGAAAAGAGAAAAGAAAATCAATATAAATTGAAGTTTACAACGATCAGCAAAAGACAAAATCTTCTAAAGCTACTTGTAACTATAAGATTCATTTAGGAGGTTCACCGGTTTCACCTTTAGTTGAATGAGTATAAATCAGATGTTTATGGTGAAAGAGATACATAAAATAATAAAGAATCATCCTTCACCTCCTTCACAAAATAAAAGTAAGCGTCTTTTAGTTTTGCACTCGAAAGAGAGACTTCTTATAAGCTTTAAGATTGTTAACGGAGAACTAGTAAGCCCCCAAGTTTAGATAGCTTTTTATCGATATAGCTCCTTAGCAGATATTAACAAGATTGTTTCTCTTTCTTTCAAATAACCAGACTAAAAGATGCTTATATCGTATAGATTAAGGGTCTATACACCCTATTTGTTGGGCATATAGATCCAATGTATTGGTCATATAGATCTAACACGTTGGATATATATATCTTGCACCTTGGGTATATATAGCCAACAACTCAAGTATTAATAGCCTAAATACAAAGTATTAATAGTCGATAGCTCAAATGTTAATACTTGATGGAGCGTTTGCTATGAGCTTATTAATTTTAGCGTAAGCGTCTCCGCGATTCTATCTTGTCGCCCTTTTTTCATTCTTATATTTTTGCTATGTATAAAAATGAAGCATTATGGATTTAG
>OGDP01000033.1_pt1 | contig 133053 bp, 84 predicted proteins | sample 1570441 | NCBI WGS metagenome assembly OGDP01 (sample SAMEA2581961, study PRJEB24529) | metagenome | biome: Human gut stool | place: China | collected 2011
TACGGGCTTTTGCATCCGTTCCGGCAGCATTCATGCCGAACAAATCGCTAAAATCCTTCACAAGCTCAAAACCATCAGCCTTCACCTCGTCACAGTAACGGATTACTTTTGAATAGTCACGCAACGGTTTCTCTGCATAGATCTTTGCAAGAAGAGTACGGGCTACGGATTTTGTAAACAGAGTTTTGTTGCCTGCCGTATTATCCGGCGCATGCTGGATGGCAGCCAGCAAATCTTTCTCTATCTGCTGATAAGCTTCCAGTTCTGTGTTTTGTGCCGGGAAATATTGTTCATACACATCTTCGATATTTTCTGAAGTAATATCATCAGCTACCGTTGTAATAACCGGGAAATCCCCCCACAGACGTACCATATCGAACATGACCATGGCACGGAATATCATTGCTTCCGCCTTATACTGCGCACGTTCGGCAGTAGTCAAAGAGTTATCGGTCACCAAGTCAATATTACATATCAATTTATTGGCACGGGCAACGTCTTCCAGATAACGGTTCCAGTCACGTTCGAGCACAGAGTTGGAACCTTCGATGGAATTGTTCTCAAACGGAAGTACCTCAGCTCCCGTAGTTCCTGCGTACGCATTATCCGCATGCGAATCTGATATGAGCAACAAGTCCACATACCAGTGTTCCTGACGATCGCGCATCTGATTATAGATAGTCGTCAGGTGACTTTCTACAGCCGCTTTATCTTTAAATACCACCTTTGTACCGGTATCCGTCACACCTTCGGTCACATCCGAATAAGTATCGATCGGATCGTAATTCAGTGAGCAGGAAGAAAGTCCGAACAGCAAACCGGAAGTGAGTCCATAAAATATATATCTTAGTTTCATAGTCTTTCCTTTCATTAGAATTCAACATTAATACCAAACACGTATGATCTAGAATGCGGGTATGTACCCCAGTCGATGCCTTGCACCGTACCGCTGTTGCCCCATTGGTTTACTTCCGGGTCCATGCCGGAGTAGCTTGTCCATGTCAGCAGATTGGTAGCGGTAAAGTAAGGTTGCAGACGGGTGATTCCCCATTTCTGCAGTAATTTGCCCTTAAAGTTGTACGACAAGGAAACGTCTTTCAATCTCAGGTAACTGCCATCTTCAATAAAGTAAGTAGAGTTCAGCAACTTGAAATTAGCTTTCGGCACATTGGTTATCTGTCCGGGTATCTTCCAGCGGTTCAGTACTTTGGTAGACTGATTCTTTCCATCGTACATCCCTTCTGTTTCTATACGGGAAGCATTGAAGATATCATTTCCATAAGAGCCTTGGATAAACACACTCAAATTAAATCCTTTCCATGAGAAAGTGTTGGTCAGACCATAAGTAAAGTCCGGATTCGGGTCGCCGATATAAGTACGGTCGGAAGTCGAGATTTTACCATCACCACTCAGGTCACGATACATTAATTCACCTGTCTCAGGATCTACACCGTCACTGATATATCCGTAAAAGCCTCCTAAAGCACGTCCCGGCTCATTACGCACTACATAATCGTTGACTACATCCGCAGTTTTGGCATCATAGTACACTTTCTGCAATTCAAGTTTCGTCAATTTGTTCCGGTTGAAGGAAATATTGAAGTCCGTATCCCAGGTAAATGCTCCCCCCCGGAAGTTCTTCGAACTAATGGTAAGCTCAAAACCTTTATTAGTCATTTCACCTTCATTACGGGCGATAGAAGTAGCTGCAGCAGCACCGGCAGGCAGTGATACGTTCATCAGCATGTTCTTGGTCTTCTTGTAATAGTAGTCCATGTTAAAAGTCAAACGTCCATTCAATACTGTCAGGTCCAGACCAATATTGGTCTGAGTAGTCGTTTCCCAAGTAAGGTCAGACGTACGTAAATTGGCCTGGCTGATAGTCGGTACCGCATTCGCATAATCTGTTGTATCACCTTCAGCCGCTACCTTAAACCATTCAATACGACCGATATTATAACGTTGCAAATAAGCATAGTCACCAATACCAGACTGATTACCTGTCTGTCCCCAGCCTCCACGTATTTTAAAGTCATCAATCCACGTCAGATCAGCCATAAACTTCTCGGAAGATACACGCCAAGCAGCTGAGAACGATGGGAATACCCCCCAACGATGATCAGGATGCAACTTAGAAGAACCGTCGGCACGCAGGTTAGCCGTCAACAGGTACTTACTATCAAAATTGTAAGCTACACGTCCGAAAAATGACATAATTCCCCATTGAGAAGCACCTGTACCGGTATTATCCCAGGCAATCTTGTTCGCGGCATTCAAGGTCTGTATCAGATCATTGCGGTAGTGTGAACCGTTTATCCAACTGTTAGAGTAGTCTGAATCCGTCCACGATGACCCTGCCATTACCTCCAGACCATGTCTCTTGAAGTTCTTATTGTAAGTAAATACATTGTCGAATGTCAATACCGTATTCATATTCCGGTTATCGGAGGCTTCACCATACTGGTTACGTCCCCAGGCAGTAGAAATCGGATCAAGAAAAGTAGTATTTACAGCATTGCGACGGTCAAGTGTTAGAGTTGATTTAAACTTCAACTCCGGCAGCAAGGTAAGCAACACGTTGCCCGATGCCAGCAAACGGTTTTCCTTATCTTTATTATTCTTCGCACGTGCCATGTTCTCCAACGGGTTGGTGATATTTCCAACTCCATAGAAGTTATTGTAATACTGGTTCGGATTTAAAGCATCCCAGATCGGAGCATATGTCGGCGTATTGATAACAGCCAATACAACGCCACCGCGATTCGCTCCTGTTCCCATCGCTCCCCCTCCGTTACTGGTATAGTCCGAGTAGGAGATATTAGCACTTACTGTCAACCAGCTACGAATCTGATTTTCAAGATTCACCCGGAAATTATAACGCTTGTAATAAGAGATATCCAGTATTCCCTTTTCATCGAGATATCCGGCAGAAAGATAGTATTTCATCTTTTCATTACCGTTAGATACTGCTACCTGATAGTTTTGCATCTTTCCGGTCTTATATGTTTCGTCAAACCAATCAGTACGGTCGGGCAGTCCATCAGGCAAGGATACCAGTCCGATTTCATCCTGTAACTCTTTATACTGCGCAGCATTCAGAGATTCTACCTTATCCGCCACCTTGTTCAAGCCAAACTGTGCTGTCAGAGATACTTTTGCCTTTCCGGTCGCTCCGGCCTTTGTTGTAATCAGAATTACACCATTGGCAGCACGCGAACCATAAATAGAAGCCGAAGAGGCATCTTTCAGAATCTGCATGCTTTCAATATCATTCGGAGATAAAAACTTAATGTTATCCACAGGAACACCATCCACTACATATAGCGGATCGTTACTTCCGTTCATAGAAGTAGTACCACGCACACGGATAGACATCTCTCCTCCCGGCGTACCGCTAGGCTGAATTACGGAGATACCGGCTGCCTTACCCTGAATAGCCTGTCCGGCAGAAACGATGGGACGTACATCAAGATCTTTAGTAGACACAGTGGAAATGGCTGTCGTAACATCTTTACGTTTTACCGAACCATAGCCGATCACAACTACTTCTTCAAGTACTTCATTGTCTTCCTGAAGTGTAACTTTCATCTGTCGGGATGCTTTCTGTTCCTGCGATTTATATCCTACATAAGAGAATATTAAAGTAGCATTGGACCGGACCGTCAATGTAAAGTTACCGTCTAAATCAGTTATCGCTCCGTTAGTTGTCCCCTTTTCCTGTACACTTACACCGATAAGCGGTTCTTTCTGTGCATCCAGCACCTGACCGGATGCAGTAAATTGTTGTGCGGATGCACTCAGAGAAAAAAATACTGCTAAGATAGCAAAGAGAATCTTGCGACTCCCCGAAAGGATTTTTCGCCTGTTCTTTTTCATGCGTACTAATTTTAAAGTTAATAATAAACGTCCGTCCGCAATGGAGTTCCTCTCATTGCTTCCGAAGCACAGGTCAAAATTATAAAGAAATGAGAACGGATTCATAAGGAGGGGGCAATAAGTGGATACCACTAAAAGGCAAACATCTCATTTCCAAACGCTTACTCTCTTTTCTTCAGTCTAAAAAAGTGGATAGTTTACAGCCTTGATTAGCGGATTTTTCGTACTAAATCCTCAAAATCCTCTCTCGAGCCACGAGTTTTGTTCTTCACTTTTGCACGGTAATTATAGATTGTGTTCACCGAATAACGAAGGAACTCGGCGATCTGTGAACTGTCTTCAATGCCTAGACGTATCAAAGCGAAAATACGTAATTCGGTATTCAACAGTTCGTCTTTCTTCAATACAATCCGTTCATTATCCTGCAGCAGGTCATTAAACTTCTTCACGAAATCGGGGAACAGATGTAGAAAGGCTGTATCGAAGTTGGCATACAACTCTTCCAACTCTTCGTCAAGAGCGTCCTGCGAACGGGTTATCTTTAAAAGTTCCGCTATCTGTCCGGCGGATACTTTCTTATTCACCATACGCCGATAAGCATCCAGACGGTTAATATAGGTGGAGCACAGCTTGATAAACCGCGCGATATATTCCTCCTTAATCTGATTGGACTCTGAAAGTTCTATGTTGGTGGAGGACAGGCAACTGTTCATCTGCCTCAACTCCTCATTCAGTCCGTTTAACTGCTCGTTAGCCTGTTGAAGATGGTTTCGTGCATCCGCAAGTTTCTTCATCTGACGATAGATATAGCCCAAAGCCACTATCAACAGTACTAGCAATGTAGTGATAAGCAACAGATATTGCTGGAGACGACCATTCTGCTTTTCAATCATTGCCTGATAAGTCTTGTCAATCAGTGAAAGTACATCAGCACTTTGCCAGCTACGCAAACGAGCATTGTAAAACTTAGTCGCATTCCAGGAAAAACGCATATATTGATATGCCCGTTCCATATCTCCGTCCTCATAAAGAAGTTGGGCAAGCATCCATAACGAGGCATGGTCCTTAATAGCCGAACGGATATCTGAGATAGCGGAGATGCAAAGATTCTTCTCCTCCCCTAGATGATCCCCACTATATTTGTAGATGAGGGAACGATGATAAGTAGCAATCGCATACTGGGGTGTATACGGCTCCATCTCCGCTAATCGGAGGTCATTTATTTTCAAGGCTTCCTCATATTGATGTTGGTCACGAAGCAACGCTTCACGCATCAACAGACGTTCTTCCGATGCAGGCGGCAATATGGCGTACAAAGAATCCCTATATGCCTGCGAGATACTCCAATAATGTCCCGAAAGGGCTTTATCCTGTGTATAAACGCTCAATTCTCCATACACATGATCGAAACAAGTGTAATAATCCGGGATTAAGCGAGCGGCTACCTCCTGACGGCCTACCGACTCCAAAACGTCGATAGACTCTGTATACATCCCCGTCGAAGATAATAGTAATGAGAGCTGCAGCTTGCTTTCTATCTTCCGGTCTGTATCATGCAGATACTCTGCAATCCGTATATTCTCATTCAAATAATGAATGGCGGAATCGCAGATAAAAGCTCTGTATTCTTTGTATATCTGATTATTCAAGTTGTAATGTTCCGCTGACTTGACCTCTGTTCCATTTACCAATGACTTAAGATGTCCGATACGCGACTCACGCTGGGCAACGTATGTCTCATGCTCTTGAATCGTCCGGTCAAGCACGTTCAAGAGTGAATCTAAAGTCTTATCGGCCCAAGTATATAACGGCAAAGAAAGAAATACAAGGAATAACAGACTATTCTTTTTCATTGGAGTATCAAGCTTTAAAATACAAAGGTTAGTTATTCAGTCATTTTTCTTCTTCCACCATCCAGCGCTCCACATTCCGCTTTTCCGCACTGAACTCCACACCGACTTTTATCACTTGCCGACCCTCTGCCGCATAAGGAAGCGCATAGCCTTTCTCTTCAATCTGTTGTAGGGCCTGTCCGGCAGTTCCTTTCAACTTAAACTCGAATACATAAACAAACTTAGGAGTCTTTACAACAGCGTCTGCACGACCCCGTGAACTATGGACCTCCGCTTGGGTGAATTGTCCCATCAATTTAAATATCAAATAAATGACTACCTGATAGTGACGCTCTGTACGGTCATTCAGTTCGTATGGGAAATCAGCGAAGAAAGCTTCAAAGCGGCGCATGAAAGCATCGACATCGCCACTGCGCAGTTCTTGGACAAACTTACCCACATAAAAACTTCGCTCTTCATCTGTTACCGCCGTATAGAACGGCACCAAGAAGTTGAGAAAACCATAGCGTACTTCATCGTTAGGAAAACCTAAACGATACAATCCAAACTCCCTGTCATATTCCTTTATAGTCAAATAACCACTCTGATAAATCAACGGGATAGGATTTTTTCTATCCGCACGGTATTCGGTAAAAGCGGAAGCGGCTGTTTCTATACCGTCCATCAACAAACGAAGATCGTAATCGCTCTCTTTCAACAGTTCTACAAGGAAAGTAGGTGTACCGGTCTGGAACCAGTAATTGCCGAACTCTTTACTGAAGAACGCATTCAAAACACTGAATGGATTAAATACACCTTCGCCATTGGGATGAAAATGATAACCGTCATATTGACGAGTCATCGCATCCACAACTTCCTCCACATTCATGCCATTGGCACGCGATAAAGCCATAAGCTCAGGCTCAAAATTGGAAAGAAGCTCTTCATGCGTGATACCGCAAAGAGTAGAGAAATCATAATTCATACTGATGTCATTCAACTGATTCAAGTCACTGAACACACTAACTTGAGAAAACTTTGTGACACCGGTCAGAAACGCAAAACGGAGGTAACGGTCCGCACTCTTCAATACCCCGTAAAAAGCCTTTAAGGTAGAACGGTAAGACTCAAGAAGAGGTTCATTCTGAATGGCCTGCAACAGTGGCTTATCATACTCATCCACCAATACCACAACACCCTTGCCCGTCTGTTCGGAAGCACGGCGAATGACACCCAAAAAACGGGAAGACAAAGTAGTCTCATCGTTTCCCACACCATATATAGCTTCCCATTGAGTTAATTGGTTGCTCAAAATAGCATCCAACCTCTCCGGTGAATCATATTTTTCCGCATTCAAGTCGAGATGAAGCACTGGATGCTCTTCCCACTTCTTCTCCAACTCTTCCACAGCAAGCCCCGTAAAAAGCTCACGTCTCCCCTTGAAGTAGGCTTCGAACGTAGATATCAACAGACTTTTCCCGAACCGGCGCGGACGACTTAAGAAGAAAGGCTTGCCAATGTTCGCTATAGTCCACATCAATGCCGTTTTATCCACATACAGATACCCGTCATTGCGAATATCCTCGAAAGTCTGAATCCCGATGGGGAGTTTTCTACCCGTTACCAACATACTGCTTCTGTTTTTAGATTGTTATCACACACGTATCTGCTACAAAAATACGAATTATACAGACGAAAACAAGTAGCATTCCTCTTTTTTAATTAGAATCACTCTTCATCCGTTCCGCAAATGCGCACACAAGCTACAGATCGTCAACGGGCGGCACAATAAAATGCATCTGATTGCCACGTCCCACTCTCTTGATAACCCCTTCGGCCGCAAAAGACTTGAGGTCGGCAAGCGCGGAGTTCTTCAAGCGACCTGTGATTTCAGTATAAGTGGTCCTTGTGATGAACCCGTGCTTCCGGATATGCTGCAATACAATTTGTTCCAGTTGCTCCCTGTCCCACTCTTTCGAAGTATGGAAACCGATACATCTCCTACGTTCCAAATCTCCCCTGATACCGGTACGGAAAGACTTGGACGCACGGAAATTCACTCCATCAAAGGAAACGGAATTTGAACGCAAGTCATTCTTGTTCTCCACCAGGCGGGACTTTACTTTGGCAGAGAAGAATCCGAACTCTCCCAATTCCACCCGATATCCTTCACTCAGGTACTCCAACGTCTCGTTCTGCAACTCGGAAAGGATTCCTTCTATCATCCCCTCCTTGAAACCGGTTCTTTGGGCCACTGTCCGGATAAGACGCTCTGCCGTAATCGTTCCGCTATACACAATGTCGGCATACATTGTTTCCTTCTCACCCTCTTTCGTGGTAAGGGACGGTTTTTTCTTCAAATTGTAATAAGCCATAATTCTTTTCTTACTATGTTTAAGACTCTTCAGTGCAGAGAATAAGAATGTTCAGTGCAGAAAACAGTGCGGTTTTATGTAGCCGGGAAGTCGTCACCTTGCAAGGTGACCATCGGCACCTTACAAAGGGACAAAAGGCACTTTATAGGGTGACAAACGGCACCTTATAGAGTGACATCTCTTTAGAGAAAAGAATAAAACCTGTAAAGATACGAATTTAATCAGCGAAAAGCAAGACCGCCTACTAATTATTTGTAAATCAACGTAGACAAATATTCCTCTGCAAACATTTCATTGGACACCTCCAACAACTGTTCCGCCGTCAAAGCTTCTATGCGTTTAAAGACAAGCTCGGACGACTCGTATTTGTGATAATGCAAATAGGTTTTCGCCATTCCCAAAGCATTATTCTCAAAATTGTCCGAAGCCACTCCTATTTGCCCTATCAGTTGCTTCTTGGCCGCCGCCAACTGGGACGAAGTCATCTTCGTATCCCGCATCCGCTTCAACTCTTTATAGGTCAGTTTCAGACAGGTATCCATATCTTCAACATCAGTGCCGAAGTAGATACAGAAAGCTCCCGTATCGGTGTAAGAAGTCAGATTGGACTCGACATTATATACCAGTCCCCTACGTTCGCGCAGAGATACATTCAGCTTGCTGTTCATACCGGGACCGCCAAGAATATTGTTCAGCAAATAAAGCGCCGTACGCTTATCGTCATACGCATTGTATCCACGACTGCCAATCATCACATGAGCCTGATGCGTATCCTTAGCGACTGTCAAATGCTCGGGAACATAAAGCGGAGGAGGCACACATCGGCTGTTTACCTCTCCGGCAGGGACATCCGACAGATACTTCTCCGCCAGACGGATTATTCTTCTGAAGTCATATTGCCCTTGAACGAAAAATACCATATTTCCCGGCTGATAGAACCGGCGCGTAAACGAAAGGACATCTTCGGTGCGAAAGCTACGCAACAGCTCCGGCTTACCCAGGATGTTCCTCCCCAACGGGTGGTTACGGAAAATCATATCCTCGAAATCATCGAATATCAATTCCGACGGAGTGTCTTCGTATGATTGGATTTCATCAATGATAACCTCCGTTTCCTTCTCAATCTCGTGTTGGGGAAAAGTGGAATGAAACACAATATCCCCCAGCAATTCGAGCGCCCGTTCCAGATGTTCGGTCAGGAAAGCGGAATAGACTACCGTTTCTTCTTTATTGGTGTAGGCATTCAAGTCGCCGCCTACATTCTCCATCCGGTTAAGGATGTGCCAGGCTTTCCGCTTCTCCGTCCCCTTAAAGATGAGATGCTCCACAAAATGAGCCATCCCCTGTTCGTGCTCCGCCTCATCGCGTGTTCCGGCATCGATGGCAAAACCACAATAAGCTACTTTCGAGAGAGTCGGTTCATGGATAATACGAAGGCCATTCGGTAGTGTATATTCGTTATAATGCATTGTTTTCTACTTCCTTATTGAATTATGCCGCAAAAATACAATAAAACTTATTGCTGTTTATAGAAAATTGCAGATATTTGTGGACTATAACAGTAACAACGTATATGGAAAAGATAGGAATATTCTGTTCTGCCGCCGCAAACATTGACAAAATGTACTTTGAAAGTGCCCGCCAAATCGGCGAGTGGATGGGTAAAACAGGTAAAACGTTGATTTATGGAGGAGCCGATCTCGGACTTATGGAATGCGTAGCGCGTGCCGTGAAGGAAAACGGCGGCAAAGTAATCGGGGTAGTTCCTACCAAACTGGAAGAGAAAGGACGTGTCTGCACGTTCCTTGATGAAGTGATCCATACCCACAACCTTAGTGACCGGAAAGATATCATGACAGAGCAGTCGGATATCCTGGTAGCATTGCCGGGAGGCATAGGCACATTGGACGAGATATTCCATGTAATGGCTGCCGCTTCCATCGGATACCACCGGAAAAAAGTCATCTTCTACAACGAATACGGTTTCTATGACGAACTGTTGAAAACACTCAAGACATTAGAGGATAAAGGATTTGCCCGGCAGCCTTTCTCCACCTATTACGAAATAGCAAACACGCCGGAAGAATTAAAAGAAAAAATAAACTGATTATATGATAGACTCCATCAAACAACTATTGCAACAGGAAGCACAAGCCGTGCTCAACATCCCTGTAACAGACGCATACGAGAAAGCTGTACAACTGATTGTAGAGCAAGTACATCAGAAAAACGGGAAACTGGTTACTTCCGGCATGGGGAAAGCCGGACAAATTGCGATGAACATTGCTACTACTTTCTGTTCCACCGGTATTCCGTCCGTTTTCCTGCACCCCAGCGAAGCGCAACACGGCGACTTGGGAATCCTGCAGAAGAACGACTTGCTTTTATTAATCTCCAATTCCGGCAAGACACGTGAGATTGTCGAACTGACCCGGCTGGCACATAACCTCGACCCGGACTTGAAGTTCATCGTGATCACCGGAAATCCGGACAGTCCGTTGGCACAAGAATCGGATGTCTGCCTGAGCACCGGAAAACCGGCTGAAGTCTGTACATTAGGAATGACTCCTACCACCTCGACAACTGCAATGACCGTCATCGGCGATATCTTAGTGGTACAGACCATGAAAAAGACCCAATTCACCATAGAAGAATATTCGAAACGCCACCACGGCGGTTATCTGGGAGAAAAATCAAGGTCACTATGCGAAAAGTAATCGGTATCGGAGAGACCATCCTCGATATCATCTTTCGAGGTGAACAGCCTTCCGCAGCCGTGCCGGGAGGCTCCGTGTTCAACGGCATCGTGTCCTTAGGAAGGATGGGAGTCAACGTCGGTTTCATCAGTGAGACCGGCAATGACCGTGTAGGGAATATCATCCTGCAATTCATGCGTGAAAACAACATCCCAACCGATCATGTGAATGTATTTCCCGATGGCAAATCACCTGTATCGCTCGCTTTTCTCAATGAGCAAAGTGACGCTGAATATATCTTTTACAAAGACTACCCGAAGCAACGTCTGGATGTACTGTTTCCCAAGTTGGAGGAGGATGATATTGTCATGGTAGGCTCATATTATGCCTTGAATCCGGTATTGCGGGATAAGATTCTCGAGTTATTGGATCAGGCGCGTGAGAAGAGAGCCATTATCTACTATGATCCGAACTTCCGTTCTTCACACAAGAATGAAGCGATGAAACTGGCCTCTACCATTATCGAGAATCTGGAATATGCAGATATTGTGCGCGGTTCTTTGGAGGACTTCCTCTACATGTATAATATGCAGGACGTAGACAAGATATACAAAGATAAGATAAAGTTCTACTGTCCCCGTTTTGTCTGCACCGCCGGTGGCGACAAAGTGTCTTTGCGTACCAACCTGGTCAGCAAAGAATATCCGATAGAGCCGTTGGAAGCCGTCAGCACCATCGGAGCCGGTGATAACTTTAACGCAGGCCTGATCTACGGACTGCTTAAATATGATGTCCGTTACCGCGACCTGAATAATTTGAATGAAGAGATCTGGGATAAAATCATTCAGTGCGGAAAGGACTTTGCCGCCGAAGTTTGCCGCAGTTTCAGCAATTCGGTTTCGGTGGAATTCGCAAAGGGATACCGATAACGGGAACACACGTAAATTACTATTAACTTTGGCTAATTATCGCAAAGGAATTACCACATCTGCCGGTAATTCCTAACTTTGCGTATATGATTCACCCAGACAAAGAAACTATGTACAAGAACCTGTTAAGCTGGCTTACCATTCTATTGGTGCTTCCATCCTGTTCCGACACCCCGCCGACCATATCAGTGGTATGCGAAGAAAACAATGTAGGAAACTGCGTCATCAAATGGGAGACCACTCCTTTACTGAAAGGGCGGGTACAAGTATACGCTTCCACTTCTCCTACATCGATTCCGGAAGATTCTCCGGTGGCAATGAGCAATATCTCCAGCGGTAAGATGACAATTATAACGGAGGACCCGTCCCAGCGTTATTACTATCTGATGGTGTTCAACAACAAATACCGGGTCAGAGTGGCTACCCGTAATGTCAATATTCCCGGCATACAGAACTTCCGTGACTTGGGAGGATATAAATCTACTGATACAGGGAAAATCATCAGTTGGGGTATGCTTTATCGTTCCGCACAGATAGACAGCATTTCCCCCTGCTCACGACGGGAACTCAAAAACATGGGTGTACGAACCATCATCGACCTCCGTTCGGAAGAAGAACGCCATAACTACCCGCAATTGAGTGATAACGAATTCAAGATTGTGCATATACCTATTCCGACAGGCAATATGGAAAGTATCTTGCAAGGAATCCAGAAAGAGAAAATAAAGAGTGACACCATTTACCGTCTGGTAGAACGGATGAACCGTGAACTGGTAGCAAATTATCAAAAAGAGTTCAAGGAGGTGTTCAACGTACTTCTCAATACGGACTGTTATCCTGCCGTGATTCACTGTACCTCCGGAAAAGGACGGACAGGAGTAGTGTCGGCCTTACTGCTTGCTGCATTAGGGGTGAATGAAGACGTGATTATGTCCGATTACCGTCTAAGCAACGACTATTTCAATATACCCAAAGCCTCAAAATACGCCTACGAGCTACCGGTAAATTCACAGGAAGCAATTACCACCATCTACTCGGCCAAAGAGGACTTCCTGAATGCCGCCAAAGAACAAATTGAGTCGGAATATGGAAGCGTTCAAGCCTACTTGAAAAAAGGAATCGGACTTTCGGCAGAAGAAATAGAGCAGTTACGCAGTATATTGTTAATAAATTGACTATCTTTGCAGCCGAAATAAAAGATATACAGAGATTTAATGAAGACATTTGAAGAGCTTGGCGTTTCTCCGGAGATACGTAGAGCAATTGAAGAAATGGGATACGAGAATCCCATGCCGGTACAAGAAGAAGTGATTCCGTACCTTTTAGGAGAAAATAATGATGTAGTAGCTCTTGCACAGACAGGAACAGGTAAAACAGCCGCATTCGGTTTGCCCTTGCTCCAACAGATTGACGTAAAAAACAGAATTCCACAATCACTTATCCTCTGCCCTACCCGTGAGCTTTGCCTCCAGATAGCAGGTGATCTGAATGATTATTCCAAATACATTGACGGACTGAAAGTGCTGCCTGTATATGGCGGTTCTTCTATCGACAGTCAGATACGCAGCTTGAAAAGGGGGGTACATATCATTGTCGCCACTCCCGGACGTTTGCTGGATTTGATGGAACGCAAAACCGTATCTCTATCGACTATCCGCAACGTTGTGATGGACGAAGCGGACGAGATGCTGAACATGGGATTTACGGAAAGTATCAACGCTATTCTTGCCGATGTTCCGAAGGAGCGTAACACATTGCTTTTCTCGGCAACGATGAGCCCGGAAATCGCGCGTATCTCAAAGAATTACCTGCAGAACGCAAAAGAAATCACGATTGGTCGTAAAAACGAAAGCACCAGTAACGTAAAGCACGTTGCCTATACGGTGCACGCCAAAGATAAATACGAAGCGCTGAAACGCATCGTTGACTATTATCCGCAGATCTACGGTATCATCTTCTGCCGCACACGTAAGGAAACTCAAGAGATTGCAGACAAACTGATGCAGGAGGGTTATAACGCCGATTCACTGCACGGTGAACTTTCGCAGGCGCAACGTGATGCTGTAATGCAAAAATTCCGTATCCGCAACTTGCAACTGCTTGTCGCTACGGACGTAGCCGCCCGTGGTCTGGACGTGGACGACCTGACTCATGTCATCAATTACGGATTGCCGGATGACACGGAAAGTTATACCCACCGTAGCGGTCGTACGGGACGTGCCGGAAAGACTGGTACTTCTATCGCTATCATCAACCTCCGCGAGAAAGGAAAGATGCGCGAGATAGAGCGCATTATCGGCAAAAAGTTCATTCCGGGCGAAATGCCGACGGCAGCCGGAATTTGTCAGAAGCAGTTGCTGAAAGTGATTGACGAACTTGAAAAGGTGAAAGTCAATGAGGAAGAGATTGCCGAGTTCATGCCGGACATTTACCGCAAACTGGAGTGGTTAAGCAAGGAAGACTTGATTAAACGCATGGTGTCGCATGAGTTCAACCGTTTCGCTGAATATTACCGTAACCGTGCCGAAATAGAGATCCCGACAGACAGTCGCGGAGAACGTGCCGGACGGGGTGATCGCAAAGAAGGTGGTTTCGAGAAAAGAAGCAGGAAAGCCGCTCCGGGCTTCAACCGTCTGTTCATCAACTTGGGTAAGACGGACAGTTTCTTCCCTAGCGATCTTATCGGTCTGCTCAACAGCAATACACGCGGACGTATTGAGCTCGGACGTATCGACCTGATGCAGAACTTCTCTTTCTTCGAAGTTCCGGAAAAGGAGACGATCAATGTAGTAAAAGCTTTAAGTCGCAGTAAATGGAACGGACGCAAAGTGGTAGTGGAAGTATCCAACGAAGAAGGAGGCAAAGAACGTGCCCCACGCCGTGAGAACAAGGATAGAAAGCCCAAAGAGGTCTCGGTAAAAGGCTCCAAAGCGGGCAAGAAAGAGAAACCAAGCCGTGCCGAACGGGGATATGCAAGCGCACGTGGTCCTAAAAAGAAGGATGATTGGCAGGCGTTCTTCAAAGACAAAGAGCCTGACTTCAGCGAAGAAGGATGGGCACGCAGAAAACCGAAGAAATAGATTCACCACGGATTACACGGATTAACACAGATTAAGAGAGGAGAAACGTTTTATTCTTTTCTTTCTTCAATTCACGTTTAATCTTCGTCTTAATCTGTGTTAATCCGTGTAATCTGTGGTGAAAAAGACTTCGGTATACATATAAACTGTTTTATTTGGCTATTTTCAACTCCTTGATAAGATTCCCTGCTTTTCCGTACTTTTCTATAATAAAAAGTACATAACGAATGTCTACACCTATACAACGTTGAAGCTCGGGTTCAAAGACAATATCACTGCTCATTGCTTCCCAATTACCATCAAATGCCAATCCCAACAATTCACCTTTACCGTTAAACATGGCACTGCCGGAATTTCCTCCCGTAATATCATTGTTAGAGATAAAGCAAACACTCATATCCCCCTTTTCATTAGCATATCTACCGAAATCACCGGAAGAAAACAGACTCAGCAGTTCCGGCTGGACAGCAAAGTCAATATCCCCGGCGTGCTCTTTCACCTTTTCAAAGATTCCTTTTACAGTCGTATAATAATCATAAACAGCCCCGTCAAAAGGTGAGTAACCGTTCACCGTCCCAAAGCTCAAACGCATGGTAGAATTAGCATCGGGGTAGAAGTTACGGTCGGCATACATACGACGCATGGCAGCATTGAACACACGCTCCCCCTGTTCTATCTGCTCGGAAGCCTCAGAGATACTTTGATTCATCTCATAATACTTCACTATCAGATCGAGACTTAAAGCTACAGCCGGATCCTCAAATAAGTTATAGGTAGTATCCCGCTCCAAGAAACGTTTCAGACCTTTGGAAGAGGTTATTTGGGACGTGGCATACAGAGAATCCACATAGGCCTGAATGTTCCCGTTGTAAAGCGTATCAATCTTCTCATACATGGCAGGCAGATACTTCTTGTCTACTTTTGCCTGATATTCTTTGAGCATGGAAACAAAGACTTCTTTGTCAATGGCAAGATCCAGGTTGTCATATTTCTCCAATAGTTTCTTGATACGTGTAACTACCTGCTTCTCTTCCGCCTCAAAATCGAAATTCAGGATTTCCAAGGCAAGCTGAACCAGTTCAGGACCATTAATAAATGCTTCACCGAAATAGGCTAAGGCATGATTTGTCTCCCGACGACCGCTGTAACTCAATTCCAAAGAAGAAAAAAGACGAAGCAACTTTTCTCTTTCCGCCGGATGAAATTGAATCCATTCGCGAAGCGCAGCCTCAGCCGCCCGTTTCTTTTCCAGAACTTTCAAATGCTTGATAGCCTTGTTTGTTCCAATGCTGTTTTTCCAGTAGTTAGAGCTCTCGTCGTACTTTGAAGCATATTTGATACGAATATCCGGACGATGGTCCATCTCCCGCTTCCAGATAGCCTGTTTCACTCCACGCACATCAATCATAGCCTGATTGATACCGTTCATCATTTCTTCGATACCGTACGAAGAAAGATAGCGTTCCGTACTTCCCGGATAACCAAGCGTCATGCAGAACGAGCCTTCCTTATAGCCATCCAAAGAGATAGGAGCTACATATTCGGGGTGATAGGGAACGTTTTCGGGGGAATAGTCCGCCGGACCGTTCTGGGCATTGGCGTAAATACGGAATACGCTAAAATCACCAGTATGACGCGGCCACATCCAATTATCCGTATCCCACCCGAATTTACCGACAGAAGAAGGAGGAGCAAAAACCAGGCGTACATCATTATAATCCCGATAGACGGAAAGCCAAAATTCATTTCCCGCATAATAAGCGTCTACAACACCGGTCAGGGTAGAATCCTTTTCGGAAACTTCCATTCCGATTACATTCATGATAGAGTCGACGGCTACCCTGCGTTCCGCTTCTGTTCTGGCATATTTGGCAGCAGACAGTACCCGCTTGGTAACATCTTCCGTGCGAAGCAGAAAACGGACATACAACTCCGGATTCGGCAGTTCTTCTTGAAGGCTACGCGCCACGAAGCCATCTTTCAGATAATCGCGCTCCACCGAAGAGTGTTGCTGAATACTGCTGAACCCGCAGTGATGGTTAGTAAAAACCAGCCCGTCGTCCGAGACCACCACTCCCGAGCAAAAACCTCCAAAGCTAACCACAGCATCCGCAAGACACGGTTTCTTCGGATTATAGAGTTTGTTTACAGGCATCTGCAAACCAAGATCTTTCATCACCCGTTCTGTCTGCTTGTTCTTTTTAAGGTTTCCCAACAACCACATTCCCTCATCGGCAAAAGCATTCGAGAGACAGATAGAAAGAAGCACGACGGCGGTTAGTCTGAATTTCATGTTCTTATTTTTAGATTCATTATTCTGTAATCAGTCGCAACTGCTTGGCTCCCACCCTAGCTTTCAGCCATTCGCTGATTTTTTCTTTCTCGGCAACGGAGGGGCGTTTGGAGAATTTCAATACAGCCAATGTGACTGTATCCGTTTTCAACGAATCAATCCGTACCTCAAGTGAATGAGCAATGGAAAGAGTGGTGATGGAAGGATAAAGTACCTTCAACTCAGGAACCAGTTTACGGCTCATTGCATCATATGTCTTGTATTCTTCCAAAGTTTTCTCCAGTTGGGAGATCTTCACTTTCTGTTCCTGAAGCCGTTGCTCGCTGTTCTTGTAGAAGTCTTCCATCACCATAGCACGAATAGAAGACACATCTACCGCTTCATTGTTCATACCTTGCAATACAATTAACTTTGTATCGTCCAGCTTATATTCTTTCAATTTGCTGCGAGCGATGGAAATGGACGCATCCGGCACCTCAGAACCGATCAGAACAACGCGAACTTCTTTATGTTCATAACTGATCTTTTTGTCGAGTACCTGCGTATTGTCAAATCCCAGCTGTTCGTTAATAAAACGATTGGCTGCCGCTTCGTAGAAAGTACTTTTTATAATGCCGTAGGTCAGGTAAACAGCCGGACACATCGTCAGGATGACGATCAGAACAATGTACTTGCGCACGGTCTTCTCACGGGTTTTATCTACAAACTCTTTCCGTTGGAAGTGCATCACACGGACACCGAGAAAAGTAGCCAGACTGATAAATACGGAGTTGATGAAATAGAGATAGAAGGCTCCCAGAAAATAAATCAGATTACCGGACGCCAATCCGTATCCTGCCGTACAAAGCGGCGGCATTAATGCAGTAGCGATAGCAACTCCCGGAATCACATTTCCTTTTTCTTTGGTGGAAAGAGCTACAACACCCGCCAGACCACCGAAGAGTGCGATAAATACATCGTAGATTGTAGGTGAAGTACGTGCCAAGAGCTCTGATTGCGAACCGGCAATAGGAGCGAAAAGGAAAAAGATCGTTGCGGTCGTCACACTGAAAGCTGTCGTAATAAGGAAACTCTTCAAAGAGCGTTTCATCAGTTCAAAGTCGTTCAAACCGACAGACAGTCCTACTCCCATGATAGGTCCCATCAATGGAGAAATCAGCATGGCACCGATGATTACAGCAGTAGAATTGACGTTCAAACCAAGTGACGCCATAAAAATGGCAAAGATTAGAATCCATAAGTTAGCTCCTTTGAACTCTACTCCCTTGCGGATAGAATCAACTGTTTCCAGTTCGTTATCCTTATCCTTTCTCAAGTCCAGATATTCGCCTAGAAAGGATTTGATGGCAAATTTATTGCGTTCATCTGTCTTCATGATTATTTCTTCTTTATGAATCGGTTAATAACTGGGATCTGACTTAACGGTAGATCGCGTTTGATAATATAAGCAACAAACAGTAATAAGAGTATCGTACGGAAAGCAAGACGGAGCGCAAGATTAGAGATAGACACTTGTTCCCCGAGAATGTACAAAACGGCAGCTAACGCCACATAGCAACCGATTCCCCGCAGATCATACCCGATAGGGTATTTCTTCTGGCCGACAAAGTAGGACAGCAGCATAGCCACAGCATAACCGGTAAAACCGGCCCAGGCACAAGCCATATACCCATATATAGGAATCAAAAAAATATTCATCAGTACGACAATGAGACAAGCAATCAGCGAGAAGTAAGCTCCCCATTTGGTCTCATCCGTCAACTTATACCAGAAAGAAAGGTTGAAATAAATACCCATAAACATCTCGGCAATCATCACAATAGGAACTACACGAAGTCCCTCCCAATAATCACGGCCTATGACATATCGCAAAATATCCAAGTAGAACATCACCGCCAGGAAAGCAAGCACGGTGAAAATGATAAAGAACTTCATAGCCTGTGCATACATCTGTTTGTTATCCTTATCCTTGCTCTTGCCAAATACAAAGGGCTCATAAGCAAAACGGAAGGCTTGGGTAAACATTGCCATAATCATGGCTATCTTACTGGTTGCCCCGTAAATGCCAAGCTGCACGGCTGCTTCAGCCTCATCCGGATAGACAAACGGGAAAATAATCTTATCGGCTACCTGGTTTAAGATTCCGGCAATACCGAGAATCAACATCGGAAACGAATAATAGAGCATTCGTTTCATCAAAGAACGGTCAATGCAATAACGGAAAGCACGAAATTCCGGTATTAGTCCCATCATTACCGTAAACGAACAAATCAAATTTATCAAGAAAGCAGCTCCTACATCCGTACCTTTCAGAACCACGAAATAAGTGATATTCAAAGAAATACTGATAAATATAAAGAGTAGCTTCAGCCCCGCAAACTTGATGGGACGTTTCTTATAACGCAGATATGCAAAAGGAATGGCTTGTATGGCGTCCATCGCAATCACGATGAGCATCATCCCTAAATACCAAGGATGTTCTCCATAACCGAATAAATCGGCAATAGGAGACAAAAACAGAAGACAGAGAAGTAAAAAAGTAAGAGAGACACTGCTCACCATCAACAAAGAGGTAGAATATACCCGGTTCGGATCATCATCTCCCTTATTTGCAAAACGGAAAAAACCGGTTTCCATACCAAAAGTCAGCAATACGAGTAATAAAGCTACAATGGCATACATATTAGTGATTACCCCATAGCCACCGCTCGAAGCCGGAAGGGAGATCGTATAGATAGGCACCAACAGATAATTGAGGAATTTCCCTATAATACTGCTTGCACCATAAATTGCGGTGTCTTTTGCCAATGATTTTAATTCTGCCATTTTTATTAGTGATTAGTTGTTTGGTGGTCAATGATTAAACGATCATTAATCACCAAACAACGTTTTCTGGTTTCCGCTATAAAGACTTCTTCCCAAATGCTTATAAGCAAGCTCCGTCACTTCACGCCCGCGAGGAGTACGTTTCATGAATCCTTCTTTTATGAGGAAAGGCTCATATACCTCTTCAATGGTTCCCGCATCTTCTCCTAAAGCGGTTGCAATAGTCGTCAGTCCCACAGGACCACCCTTGAACTTGTCTATAATCGTGCAGAGAATCTTGTTATCTATTTCATCCAAGCCGTATTTGTCGATGTTCAGTGCTTCCAATGCAAACTGAGCTATCTCCGTATCAATAGAGCCGGAGCCTTTCACCTGCGCAAAGTCACGTACCCGACGGAGCAACGCATTGGCTATACGAGGGGTTCCACGACTGCGGGAAGCTATCTCAGCCGCCGCACGTATCGAACAAGGCACATCCAATATAGATGCGGAACGACGAATTATGCTACTCAAGATATCATCATCGTAATACTCCAGATGCAGGTTAATACCGAAACGGGCACGAAGCGGAGCTGTCAGCAAACCACTACGTGTTGTCGCTCCAACCAACGTAAAAGGATTCAAATCAATTTGAATGCTGCGCGCAGAAGGACCTTTATCAATCATAATATCGATACGATAGTCTTCCATAGCAGAGTAAAGATACTCTTCTACTACCGGAGACAACCGATGAATCTCATCAATAAAAAGCACATCATTCGGCTCAAGACTAGTTAATACACCTGCCAAATCTCCCGGCTTATCAAGTACAGGACCGGAAGTTACTTTAAATCCAACTCCCAATTCGTTGGCGATAATATTCGAAAGAGTTGTTTTTCCTAATCCGGGAGGGCCGTGCAACAGTACATGGTCGAGTGCTTCGCCACGCAGACGTGCCGCCTTCACAAAAATGCGAAGGTTTTCCACCACCTTGTCCTGTCCGCTAAAGTCTTCAAAGCTTAACGGACGGAGTGCATTCTCGAAATCCCGTTCTTTTGAAGTAAGCTGATGTTCGCGTATGTTAAAATCTTCCTGTTCCATTTATTTCTTGAAAGTAGGAGACAAAGATAGAGATTTACATTCATTTTCAGTATAAGAAAGCTGAATAAAAAAGCCTGATAGCATGAAAAGCAACGATAAAATATTACTTTTGCATTATCTATATACATACAATCAACTATGGTTCTAAATTACATTTGGATAGGATTCTTTGTTATTGCTTTCATAATCGCCCTCCTGAAAGTTATTTTTCTTGGAGACACAGAGATATTCACTGCTATCATGAACTCTACATTCGACTCTTCAAAGACAGCTTTTGAAATCTCGCTAGGTCTAACAGGAGTATTGGCGCTTTGGTTGGGTATCATGAAGATTGGTGAGAACAGTGGATTGATTAATGCACTGGCCCGCTTTCTAAGTCCGGTGCTTTGCCGCTTGTTTCCAGACATTCCTAAAGGGCATCCGGTACTAGGCTCCATCTTTATGAATATGTCTGCCAATATGCTCGGTTTGGACAATGCCGCCACCCCGTTGGGACTGAAAGCCATGAAAGAACTGCAAGAACTGAATCCGAAAAAGGATACCGCTTCCAATCCAATGATTATGTTCTTGGTGATTAATACCTCCGGCCTCATCATTATTCCGATCAGCATCATGGTATATCGTGCACAAATGGGAGCTGCACAACCTACGGATGTATTTATTCCTATCCTGATAAGTACTTTCATTTCAACTTTAGTCGGAGTTATAGCAGTCAGCATCGCTCAAAAGATAAACTTAATCAATAAACCAATTCTCATTTTAATGGGTGTTATCTGCCTTTTCTTTTCGGGATTGATCTATCTGTTTCTAAGTGTATCGCGAGAGGATATGGGCACTTATTCTACACTGATAGCGAATATTCTGTTGTTCAGTGTCATCATCCTGTTTATTTTAACGGGAATCAGAAAGAAAATCAATGTATACGATTCTTTTGTAGAAGGAGCCAAAGAAGGATTTACGACGGCTGTACGCATCATTCCTTATCTGGTTGCTTTTCTGGTAGGAATTGCAGTGTTCCGCACTTCGGGAGCAATGGATTTTCTGGTGGGAGGTATCGGCTATATAGTAGGTCTATGTGGGGTTGATACGAGCTTTGTCGGAGCCTTGCCTACTGCACTGATGAAATCACTTAGTGGTAGCGGTGCAAACGGCCTGATGATCGATACGATGAAAGAACTAGGACCGGATTCATTTGTCGGGCGTATGAGTTGCGTCGTACGCGGAGCTTCAGATACCACATTTTACATTTTGGCCGTTTATTTCGGCAGTGTGGGAATTACCAAAACTCGTAATGCGGTGACCTGTGGTCTGATTGCAGACTTTTCGGGTATCATAGCCGCTATCTTAATCAGTTATTTATTTTTCTTTTAAATCATAACATTCAATTATGGCTGTAACTTATCAAACTGAAGGCGTAAAAATGCCTGATATCAAGAAACGTGAGACTACGGAATGGATAAAAGCCGTAGCAGCTTCTTATGGAAAAAGACTCGGTGAAATCGCTTATATCTTCTGCTCGGACGAAAAGATTCTGGAGGTTAACCGTCAATATCTGCAACATGACTACTACACCGATATCATTACTTTCGATTATTGCGAAGGTGATCGTTTATCAGGCGACTTATTCATTAGCCTGGACACAATACGCACTAATGCGGAGCAATTTGGTGCTTCTTATGACGACGAACTGCACCGTGTCATTATCCATGGGATTCTTCATCTTTGCGGTATTAACGATAAAGGACCCGGAGAACGGGAAATTATGGAAGCTGCGGAAAATAAGGCTTTGGCTATGAGGTAAATTGTAAAACTTATACATAGTTTTCATTTAAAGCCTGTTAAAATTCGACTCTTTCGTGAAGCACTTTTCTCTATAAAAGAAGATGTTTTACTTTTTTCTCCTCGCCAGATAAGATGAAGGGGTTTCATTATAGTAGCTTTTAAACAATTTATTAAAATAAGAGCTACTACTGATGCCAACAGCATCCATCACTTCCTGTACGCGGTCACATCCATCGTCAAACAGTTTACGGGCATGCTTCATCCGGATCAGGTTTACATAAGAAGTAGATGTTTCTCCAGTGATTCCCTTGATTTTCCGGTGCAAATGCATACGGCTGATACCCAATTCCTTACTCAAAAAGTCGATTGTCATTTCACTATTATCCAGATTGTCCTCGATCAATATGTTTAATCGGTCCATTAACTTACGGTCATAAGAAGTAAAATTTGTCTCTATCTCCATCACAACGTTTCCGGTAAGAAGATGATTTCTATACGCTGCTTGTTGCTCGATAAAGTTTTCTATTTTCTTAAGAAGTATCTTGGTATTAAAAGGTTTGCAAATATAGTCAAAAGCTCCTGCTTCGAAACCCTCTGTCTGATTATCAATATCTGTTTTCGCAGTCAGCAAAATAATAGGGATATGCGACAGAGATTCTTCCTCCCTTATTTTCCGCAACATTTCCAAACCGTCCATTTCGGGCATCATCACATCACTAACAATCAGATCAGGTATAACCTTCAATGCTTTTCGGAATCCCTCCACCCCATTGCGAGCTTCAGAAATAATATAACGTGACTCAAGGCATTTACGCAGATATAACCGAAGATCCATATCATCCTCCACAATCAAGAGTTTATCTCTCAAATCGGTTGCGGAAGTATCGGTCATTTCTCCTTTTGAAATCATTTCTTCAGAAAGCCACATCCGTTTTTCTTCCTGATAAGGCTGAAACTCTTTCTCACTATAAGCATCGGCTAGTCCGGGAAAGCTGATAATAAACTCCACGCCATTGTAAACGCTATCGGCTATGTTGATTTCGCCATGATGTTCTTTCATCAATGTGTCACTCAAATGTAGTCCAATGCCCGAAGAATAACGGCTGGTACCGTGATAGAAGCGCTCGAACACATGCGGCTTCATGTCGTCGGCTATACCGGGTCCGTTATCCGCCACAGCTATTTCAGCAACCAACTGGCTATTTTTCCATACGCTACGGACTGTCAATACTACAACTCCTCCGGTTTTAGTATAGCGGAAAGCATTGGACAGTATATTATACAATACCTTTTCGATAATATTGGGATCGAACCAACAAATCAATTCTTCGGGAGTATTCACATTAAAGTTCACCCGTTCATTATCGGCTTCCCACGCAAAAGCTTTTGCCACTTGACGGACAAATGCAGCAAGATCCATTTCTGCCACTCTAAGTGAATAACATCCTTTCGTTATCTTTCTGAAATCCAACAACTGATTTACTAGAAACATCATACGACGAACATTTCGGGAAATAACTTTGAAGCGGAAACTCTGTTCTTCATCTGCCGGTCCTTTCTCCACCAAGTCATTGACCGGCCCTACAATTAGCGAAAGAGGGGTTTTAAACTCGTGAGCTATATCAGTGAAGAACATCAGTTTCATCTCATTCATTTTCTCTTCCTGTTCCATCAATGATTTATCTTGTTCTAACTGATATTTCAATTTCCGGTGACGGTCATAAACGCGCCACACAATGAACACAATGGAAAAGAAAGCTACGGAATATAAAAAATATGCCCACCATGTATCCCACGGAGCAGGTTTTATGCAAATATCTATAGCTCGTGAAACTACTTTGCCCGCTGCATTGGCATCGTAACCCTCTACGATAAACGTATAATTCCCTGGAGGCAAATTCTTGTACCATACTATCATATCAGTATGTGAAGCATTCACCCAGTCTTTATCCATTCCTTGCAGCATATATCTAGTTCTGTATTTCTGTATGCTGTTAAAGGGAACAGTAGTGTACTCCAACGTAAAATCATTCTGAAAATAAGCCAGCGTCAAAGACGTTTTCATATTGATAGTGGTGTCGAGCAGTACTTTATTATGCCCTTCCACAAGTGGGGTAACATACTCATTATTCACCATAAATCCGGTAAACAAGATACGAGCAGGGGGATTATTTGGAATAATCTCGGTGGGATTGAACCAGTTTATTCCATTCAGTCCACCGAAAAACAAAATACCTTCCTCCGATTTGGAAGAGGCTTCGGTAAAAGTATTGGACTGTAGCCCATCGTCATAAGTGAAACGCTGAGCCAAATTCGTGGCAGGAGAATATTTGATAAGCCCTTGTGTATTCCCCATCCAAAGATTTCCGACAGTATCTTCCTGGATAGACATGATTTTCTTATCAAGGATCTCTTCATTCTGTATATGCTCAAAACTTTCATTCTCACTGTTTTTACGTAGCAATCCTGCATCAGTCCCTAACCACAAAGTGCCGTTGGCAGAGCAAAAGATAGTCCATATCTGATTGCAGGGGATGTAAAAATCGCCATTAGCCGTCACACTGAAATTTTGTAACCCTAGTATATCACCGGAGGCATCAAGATTAATTCTAAACAGCCCGCTCGCAACAGTACCTACCCATACGCTTTTTGAACGGGCATCATAATAAAGGTCGTATATCCCTTCATTGCGCAATACTTCCGCTTTGGTATTCCAATAATCAACCCAATCTGTCCTCCCGTCCGTCTTTTCAATAATCAACCCGCGCCAGCTCCCTATATACTTATTACCAAAATCATCGACAACCAGAGATGTATAGAGATTCGAACGCCCTTTCTCGTTACGTATACTGAGTGTATAAGGAATATAATTATGGCTATCAGCGGAAGTTTGAATATAAATGCCGGAACCAGTTGCAATATAATTTCTTCCGCCAATACTAACTACCTTCTTCATATCAAGCGGTAGACAAGCGGGAACAGGCCGATACCCCTCCAGAGTAGAAAGATAGCAGGTACTCTCCTTTATTCCCCGACTGACATATACATAATTCTTTCCCGCATAAACAAAGCCTATTTGCCCAGTTCCCCCATTCTGGGGAAGAGTATGGAAAGGTAAGCCATCAAGGTTGGTAAAATAAAAACCTGAGTTGGTTCCCACCCACATAATATGCTGTGCATCTACCAGTAACGCAGTGACACAATTCGATTTCAGTCCGCGAGGGTCGTCTGCCCGAGCCACTACCGAATCTAAGAGCAACATATTCCGGGCATCATAGGTAAGAATACCACCCGTTTCAGTTCCAACAAGAAGTTGTCCCGAATGGTCATAATGAAGTGAACGAATAATGTTGTTCACTCTTATATCGAATGTTTTACTCTCGCCGGAAGCTGTCGGAAGCGTCTGTTTGATTACATTCACCCGAGTCGCAAACCAAATATTCTCTTTCCCGTCAGACTCTACGAAAACATAATTATCCTGAGGGATGGAACTTAGCAGTTCACAGTTTTTGCCGTCAAAAGTCCAAACACCTTGTTCTGTGGAGATATACAAGTCATTTTTTAACGTTGCAATATTGGAAACCATCAAGCCGGCAATAGGAAGTTGCAGCAATTCTGCCGTGCCTCTATTTTCGTCTATACGAACAAGTCCATTGTTAGTTCCTGCATATATATTCCCATTCTTATCTTCGGCAAAAGAATAGATAACCTTGCAATCTGATGGAGTTTTTACCCGCACAATGCGTTCTTCTGCCAAAGAGTAATAGTTAATACCATATCCGTCGGTTCCTATCCACAAGTGACGCCTCGAATCTTCCATGATACACATGATACGGTTCCCCGACAAGGAATTCTCATCGCCTGTACTATGTCTGAAAATACGTATCCGCTTGCCATCATAACGGTTCAGACCATCATAAGTAGCAATCCAGATAAAGCCGAATGAATCTTCCACGATATCGGTAATATCATGCTGCGAAAGTCCGTCATTCACGCTGAGGGAATGGAACTTCAGTTGTCCCTGACTGTCGGCAGAGACATAAAAGCTGGTGATAATTGCCGTCATCAGCAGAATAATGCGATAAAGAGGTTTCATTGAAAGTCTACTTATAAAATGAGCTATGTTTTCCTGGCGATAAATATAATAAATTCCCCCCTATTCTGGCTATTCCTGTATGTTAATATGGTCAGAATCGCTGATTTTAAAAGGAGATTCATAGGTTCTTACCGGAGAATAGTCCGTCGTTCTCTCTATTTTATTGTTTTTCCATACCAATCCGTCTACTCCATAGGCATGCAACAACAATCCTTTATCAAATGTACGGAAAGTATTATCCGTTATGCGTATGTTCTTATTATAACGACTTTTCTCACGTTCTTCATGAATACCAGCGGCAACATCTATCACAGCCTCTCCCCAAACTCCATAAAGGCAGTTATCAAAGATATTGTTGCGAATCACACAATCACTCACCCCTCCCTGCTCGAACCAGAAACTGGCATCCCCTTCGAACAGTATCGCTGCACCGGGATTATGGAAGTAGTTGTTCTCCACCACTGTCTTACCACGACAGTTGAGCAGCATACCACGTGCGCGGTTCCGGCGAATAATATTACCATAAATATGTATCTCCGGATAGGCACGTATCTCGGCAATTGCATCACCCATTCCTGTGCCGACAGGCAAAGGTTCAGTGAGCTTTATACGGGTAAGGCTTTTATTTATACGTTCCGCTTCGAGCACCTTATTTCTTGATTTAGTGATAAGACTCTTCCCGCCTACTATCTCTATTTCCTTCCCTTCTTTCAAGAAATCAAAACCGAATTGCTGGCTGTGTTTGAGTTCAGTAACGACTATATCCGGCGCCTCAACGGCAACAATCTGCACATAAATACCGTGTATATTGGTAGCATCGTCTTTTTGATTTTCAAAAAGATTATTCCCCAATTCAATCTTACCTGTACAATTGGAGAAGTGAGTCGCGTCGGCTGTACAACTTACCAACCGCCCTTCAGACGGAGTGACCCGACAACGAAGAACAGACACATTGTCTGTTCGTTGCCCCACTATTCCCATTCCACCCGAATGGTATATTGTCACTTCTTCGAACTTTATATTTCTGCTGTCGGTCAGGATAAAACCCGGATAATTGCGGTGAGACGGAGCAAAAGTCATCACATTACCAGGTGTTCCTGTAAGCCCGTCAAGATATATCCGAACTCTGCGACCTCCCAATGAATCAGCAGGTAACGGATTACCATCAAGATAATAATCATGCACCATATAGGCGGTTTCTTTCTTCACCGGATCATATTCCAGTAGAAAGCCATAGGGGTAAACGCTCACCTTACTTACGGTGGTTTTCCGCTGTTCCTCACGCTGTCCGTCTGTAAACAGAAGTACCCCATTGCTAATCCGGTAAGGATAGTTCTCCGGTATTTCTATATCAATACCACGGGCGTGATTGGAAAGAATGATAGATTCCGAATGGAAAGAACGGCTGCAATCTACCGAGAAATTACGAAGGCGAATGTTCGAAGAATGTTCCACAATAAAAGGATTCACAAATCCATGAAACACGAACTGTGAACCATCTCCTTCAATAGTCAACTCCCTGAAATCCTCCAACAGGAATATTACACGTTTCAAGCCTTCGTCGTTATTGCTGACAAAGACGTACTTATCCTTCCCATAGTCCGGATAAAAATGATAGTCTCCTTTCGGAAAAAACAAAGTAGAACCCGGATAATGCCGACACTCTTCAAGCGCTTTCTGCAAAGCCTGTACACAATCACTGCCACCAGATGAAGCCCCATAATCGAGTATATTGACCGTTTTACTTCCCAAACAGGAAACACTCCACACAAAAAGGAGTGCCCCTATCAACATTATCTTTGTTCTCATTATCATCTTGCCTTTATTTGTTTATCTTAATCAAATTATCCTTGTAAACCAAATTCTTGTTATTTATCAGCCATACTGTACCAGCTTGGGTATTTTTCAATATCCGCCCATGTGTTCTACGAATGCTATCACTCACCACTACTGTATTGTGTTCCACTGTTCCTCCAACTATAGAGGTAAATATCATAGCAGGCTCCGGACTGTTAATGATAATATTGTGACGCACACAAATCTGCCGGAAACCTCCTGCCGGAACCACTTCATTACGGGCATTGATGGCTACTACACATAATGGAGCTGCCTGTTCGATGCCATAAGATGAGTTGGCAAACATACAATCGATAATCCGATTGTTCTGTACAAGCACGTTGTGGGAAAATCCCGCCTCCAGCCAAACCAGTTCCGGTGCCAAAACGATTCCTCCTAACTCGCAGCCTACTACTTCATTATTCTCAATCACCCCGTTAGAAGCTTTAATGAGAATACCCCGGGCACGTGTATGCCCCAATATATTATTGCGAAGTATAAAACCATTTCCTCCTCTTGTGAGAGAACTGACTACTCCGCCGTTATCTACATCAACTTTACTACTCAACGTCAAACGAGTGACATCGGAGTGTTTACGTTTATCTACCGTAAAATGATACTTACTGTTGACTGCATCGAGATCTTTCTGCGAAAAATCGGTGGCTGTTTCCATCTTCAGCAATACACTTTCACCCGCAATACTTCCGTCGTATCTCACAAAACGAAGTGTATCACCCGGGCTCATCTTAAGTTGACCGACAGATGAAACAACGTCGACAATAGTTCCTTTAGCGGTCATCACTTTGTAGAAACTTGTATTAATGGCAATACAATCATCCGCATGGTAACGGAAGATACAATTGGTTACAGTAGGTCCTACCACTGCTGCCTTACTATGAAAAGCGTCTGCGTTGATGGCTCTCAGGCGCGGAAAAGAGACACGAGGGTCATTCATCTTGCGGTCTATAACGCATCTGTGGTAAGAGTTCGCTTCACATTGGTCTTCAAAAAAACCAAAACAGTTGCCCGACCATATAGTGATATTTTCCAAATGTACCTTTTTCGATTTGTACAGTACAATAGAATGAGGACGCGTACCTGCCCCACTTTCCAATGTCATCGTCAGATAGTCTCCTACCTGCTCGTTAGAGTCGGCATTGAAATCTTTCTTTGTAAAGCGAAAACGACGGTCACCGACACGTATTACAGAGGCAAAGTTTCCCCGCCAATAAGTGTAGAGATTCTTACGAAGTGTAAGGGTAGCAGGGTCAAATACCTGTATGCGATCGGGTACAGTGGTAAGCAAACTTTCCATCGGATACCCTTCCATAATCTCTACCTCCCACCACATACGGCGTTCTCTGTCCATGTCGACAATCGTGCCTTGCGTAAAGGGAAGGGGTTGGCAATCTATACTGAGATTCTTCAGCACTACGTTTTCACATTCTGTAATTTGTATAGCTTGCGAAGCCTTTCTGGTGATTATTTCCGAACCATTACAATCAATGACTACTCCGGAAAGTCCTTTTAAATGAAGCGGTTCGCCTCCTTCCAATGCCATATAATAGATTCCTCCCGGAATACTGATTTCTTTTTCTCCTGTACGCAGAGACTCATAGACTATATCGGCAAAGTCTTTTTCCTGCACTTTCAGTTCCTGTGCATTAAGTACAGATAAAAAACAGTAAGAGTAGCACGCTACCACCAAATATTTATAGAAACTCATCGCTTTTATTTTATAGTGATTTTTTTAGTAGAAGGAGTAAATGGCCGGAGGCTTCCATCTTCCCCGAAAGGGATAGGATCAATGCATAGTTTTCCCTGTGATTTACCACCCGATTCGCCACGGTAAGAGAACCATTCTTTTCCATCAGGTCCGGTAAATACGGCAATATGCCCGCCTAAGAAAATTTGTGGCTGTTTCACATAAGGTCCCCAAATATTATCTGCCATCGATACTCCCACCCAATAACCGGTAGTAAGTCCACTATTGTTATTCGCCGGTTCTTGTTCCTTCTTATAAGGCGAACCGGTGAAAAGAACATATTTGTTTCCTCGCTTAATCATCCACGGGGCTTCCATATAGTCGGGACTGAAAGACAGACCGATATCGGCATTATCCCTGTTCACCACCTTCCATCGCTCGCCCACCAACTTTATGTCCCCCTTCTTTATACCCGACAGGTCGGCCTCTTGAACAAATGTGTCGCTGAAGGGCATTACCGAATAGAACTTGCCATCCGTATCAGCGAAGAGATGTGTATCACACCCCGAACCGGGAAGCCAGGTAATATGTTCATAAGGACCGGTAGGTTTATCTGCCACACCGACGAATCCGACATATCCCATTTCACCACGCACATTATATTCATCTTTTATCCAATTATCAGCATAAAATATAACGTAATATTTACCATTCATCTTGCGTAATTCAGGAGCCCAAAAACGATGTTTATAAGGACAGTTTTCCGGTAGTTCACTCGACTTAACAATCCAATTCTCAAACTTCCAGTTCTTGAGGTCTTTCGATGAGTAAAGCCTGATACCCGGAGATGAATTCATGTCCGGCAACGCAGGATTGCGGCTGGTGTGATGAGTAAACGGAAAATGAGTATATACAAGATAATATGTATCTCCGTCTCGCATAATACACGGGTCACGCAATTCGGTTTTTATTTGTTCCTCTTGCCCGTTGAAATAGGAATACGAAAATGGAAGAGGGTTCTGGAACGTGAAAGGCAGCTGTGTTTGTGATTGTCCATCTTCATTTTTTTCGCCTTTAGCATTGCTGCAACTGGTAAAGAGAATAATGCCAAACAGGCATGAAACCAGTAATGTAGAAGTCTTTAATACTTTCATAATCAGATTTTGTTTAGTTTATTATTCTTTCTCAATGTCTACATGAACAGACCGTTCCATAATGAAAGGTTCTGCCTGTTGTGAGGAGAACGGGTAATCGTCCGAACGGATAATTTTATTATTTCTGAACACAAATCCATCCACCGAAACGGCACTCACTATCCGGGAATCGACTAATCGGAATTCATTATTCTCCACCAACACATTTCGGTTGAAACGAGGTACATCTGCGGGTTCCGGTTCTTCTCCTGCATCCAACGAGATAATTGCCCTTCCCCAGTTACCGAACATACAGTTATCGAATATATTGTTACGTATGGTCATATTGCTTACTCCACCCTGTTCAAACCAATATTGTGAATCACCTCCCGTCATTATTGCCGCTCCACCGATATGAAATGTACATCCCTCTACCGATATGCTGGTACGCGACCCCAACAAGACTCCCCTTGCACGGTTTCGCCGACAAACGGTATTGCGCAGAACAATATCGGGGGTTACCGTAGCACCGACAACATCGTTTATCTTTACCTTTTCCGACAATTTGTCGGAAAAGGTAATTTCTGTGAAGTCTTTATTAAGCCGTTTCACCGAGTCTATTTGAGCATGTGCATAAGTAACCATAGTCTTTGCATCTACCATCTCAACAGAATCCTTCGGGTTAAATATATCCATTCCTAACTGTTCATGATGAACCAGTTGCACAAGTAATTTATATGGGCTTATTTTCTTCTTAATCCGCATATAAATTCCGTGTATATTAGTGGCATCATCCATTTGGTTCTCGAACAGACAGTCTTCGATCCGTATCTTTCCCGTGCAATTGGAGAAATGGGTAGCATCGGCAGTACAACTCACGACCTTACCTGAAGGCGGAGTCACTACCATTTTACTGACAGTCAAATTCTTACTCATTTGAGCAATGAATCCCATACCACCACTATTATACATTGTTATACTGTCCACCTCAATGCCTTCACACCGATGTACTACAATGTTAGGAACTAAGCGGTGATTAGGAGCAAAAACCATTTTGTTTCCCGGTGTACCCTGAATATCGGGAATGTGCAAACGGACGCTACATGGTCCGGTCTGTTCGGCTTTGAGATTATTGCCGACATAATAATCCCGTGCCATATAAGCAGTTTCTTTACGTATAGGATCGAACTCTAACAGATTACCGAACGGATATTCGATTTTTCCTGTTTCATCATAAAACTTCAGACGTTCATTCTCCACTTTGAACGGGTATTCTTCGGAAAAAGAGACCTCCAGTTTACCATTTCCCACACTCAAAATATCTCCTTCACTTTGAAAGGTTCTAGCAAAATTAATAGAAAAACCTGTCAACTTTACATTCCGGCAGTTCTCAAGTACAAAAGGCAAGGTATATCCATGAAACACGAATTGTGCTCCGGGAGCTGAAATTTCGAAATCCACCATTCCTTTGAGCAAGAAAGCAACACTTTTCAAACCGTCATGATTGTTACTAATAAACAGATATGTCTCAAAGGTCTGTTCAGGATAGAAATCATATCTTCCCGGTTCAATGATAAGCTTTGCCACATGATGTCTGGTACAATATTCCAATGCTTTGCGTATGAAGCTGGAAGCATCTTTACCAGTATCAGGTTTCAGCCCGAAAACAGAAGCATCAACTGTTTCGCCTTGTTTATGAACAGATGTACAAGCCATACAGAGAAGCACAGCGAGTGACACGGTAAGAATTCTTGTTATCACATTCTTTTTCATCTTATTTGATTCCTTTATACGAGAAATTTCTAAAAATAGCACTCCCTGTTCCCAAAGCATAAATACCGGGCCGTATGGTCATTCCACCAAAACTAGTCAGATTATTAACAAAATCAACGCGCTTCCATGTATCTCCCCCATCCTTACTATACCAATAGAGTAAATCACCATGATCTTGGGAAAGCCTGAATCGAATTACGTCCCCACGATTCACATCAGCAATCTTTTCACGATGATAATCTCCTCCGGCAAGACGATATAGTGTATTGCCATCTACCTCAAGTCCCAGATAATCATCGATTCCGGCATACAGGATAAGTCCGCTACGTACTTTTTCCGAGGATTGCACAGTTACTTCTACCTGATAGTAATCATTCACCGGATCTATAACCAAAGGCCGACTGTCTGATGGTGAATTACCTTCCGCTTTCAGTTGAAGATAGCCATTGCCGACAGTCACTCTCTTACGACTATCTCCTTTAATAAGTTTCCACTGGAGTCCCAGTTTATCTTCTCCAAAATTATCCGATAACCTCATCATCGTACCGACTTTGCTACCGTTCGCCGGCTTTCTTATTCGTCCGGCGGGATCAACCCCTTCGGGTATTTTGTACCAACCGTCTGCTGTCCACTCCACAGGAAGCATCAGCACTTGCCGCCCCATGCTGCGCAGTTTATTTTCGTATGCATGAAAGATAATATACCATTCCCCTTCCGGAGTATCAATCAGTGTACCATGTCCCATCGAAGCCCATTTCGCTGAACGATCGGATGTTTTAACTATAGGATTGTAAGGGCTATGTTCCCAAGGCCCGTAAGGAGTACGCGAACGGGAGGTGGTAATCATGTGTCCTGTGGGAGGTCCCGCAGTCCCTCCCTGCGCCACTGTCATATAATACCAACCATTCCGGTAAGTCAATTTGGGCGATTCAAGGCAGAAACATTCCACAATCCAGTCCTTCGGGTATTGCCATCCTTCATAAACCTTTTTCTTAGGGGTAACAGCTTTCAAGCCATCGGAGGATAACTCTACCATATATCCTGCATCTACATGGAGATACCGCTTACCATCCGGTGTGGCGATGTGTCCGGGATCGATGCCGGATACTCCCACATCTACCGGTTTACTCCATGGTCCGGCAGGATCTTTGGCAGTAATTACGTACACAGTCCCACGATCCGGAACCGGTAGATAGATATAATAAAGTTCACCATACTTAATGAAATCAGCTGCCCATACGGGAGTTCCAAAATCTTCGGTCAAAGCGTACGTCAACGGTTCCCAATTCACCAAATCACGCGAATGCCATATCAGCATACTGGGGGTACTATGAGTAGCCGTATGATTAGTCATATAATAATCTTTACCGACACGCAGCACTGTCGGGTCCCCCCAATCGCCCTTGAGAATGGGATTCATATAATAACCGTCACCCTGATCTGCCTGCCAGGAATTCTCAGTGACCGTTATCATTCTGTCCGACTGCTGTGGCTGTGCATTAATATGTGTTGCTACAACAAGCGTCAGAAAGACTGCTGATAGAAACTTCATTTTACTTTTCATCATCCTGATTTTTACATTCAGCAAGTGCACTCCAACTCCTTTCAGAGAAAGCACTTGCTGAACTTGAATTAATTACCTAATCTAGACCTGTATATCTGAAACTTTTTACCTTTACTATTCCTTTACCCGAACCAAATACCCCAGGACGTAATATTCCCCAATCCGACAATGCGTTATGGTGGAAACCGGACAAATCTCGAACAAAATCGGCTCTCGTCCACTCCTTCCCGTCGATACTCCAATAACAAAGCAAGTCGTGATGGTCATTGACAATCTTCAGCCACACATGTTCACCCAAACCTCCGGCAAACTTCGACTTACCACCATGCGGAAAAAGCATATATACATTTCCATCTTCCAACGACATGCCCACATAGTAACGTTGGTTGTAATAGAATACCAGTCCACCTTCAGTACCTTTCGGAGCTATTATCTCAGCCTCTATTCCATAAAAATTATTCTGTGGCATCAACACTAATGGATAAGTTTCTGAAGGAAATTTACTATCGCATCTTATATTCAAAGCATTATCTGCAACAGTAAATTTTGTCTTGTCAGCGTTTTCTATGACCGACCACTGGTGCCCCAATGCCGTTCCTCGGAAATCATCTGAAAGCTGCATACCATGTTGCACCGCAGTACCCTGAGGCTTTTTAATCGGAAGATCTACATCCACCCCGTTCGGTACGCGAAACCAACCGTCTTCTGTCCATTCTATCGGTAATAGTAGCGTCTGCCGACCGATAGTGCGGTTTTCCCGTTCATAACCATGGAACATAATCCACCACTTACCATCCGGAGAATCAACCAATGTGCCATGCCCTGTAGAAATCCATTTAGAATCGCGGCGAGCATTCCTGATAATAGGGTTAAAAGGACTGTTTTCCCACGGCCCGAAGGGAGTTCGAGAACGTGCAGAAATAACCATGTGACTAGTGGGCGGTCCTGCCGTTCCACCCTGAGCGGAAGTAAGATAATACCAACCATTCTTATATGTCAGTTTGGGAGATTCGAGGCAGAAACATTCGACAATCCAGTCGGAAGGAAACTTCCAGCCATCGTAAATATGTGTCATCTCCCCCGTTGCACTCAACCCATCATCAGATAACGGAACGATATTGCCGCCCGACATATGCAAGTAGCGTTTTCCATCAGGTGCAACAACGTGTCCGGGATCTATCTCACCTATATTCAAGTCAACCGGATCGCTCCAAGGACCACGCAGATCTTTTGCCGTTACCACATAATTCTTACCATTTGCCGGGAAATAAATATAATAGATATCTTTATGCTTAATCATATCAGGAGCCCAAACGCTACCTACAAATTTATTAAGAGCATGTGCAATGGGTTCCCAATTCACTAAATCACGGGAATGCCAAATAGTAAGCCCCGGCATATCAGTAAACGAAGAATGAGTCATATAATAGTCTTCACCGTCGCGTATCACACTAGGATCGGCATAATTACCACACATCACCGGATTAAGAAAAGTACCCCTTCCCGTGTCCGCCTTATAACGCCTCTCCATATGAGAAGTGCCGTCTTTCTGTGCACTGGTTATCGAAAACTGAGTGAACAAGGTTAACACTCCCAATAAACATATTACTCTTTTGAACATCTTTCTTTATGTTTTAATAATTATTATCTCCACCCGCATTAGTCAGCAGGCGGAGACCTTTTGCTTCCATCTAGTCAAAAGCCAACTGATTGAACTGATTAATATTGAAGATACGGAAGAAAGATGCTCTTCCGAAGCTGGCAACAAAGCCGATAGATACTTCCATTTCCTCTTCCACCGTAAACTTAAAATCCCATTCCCAACTTTTCTCCTGAATATACCAGTTCTTATATCCGGTTTCTTCAGCTGTTTTACGGAACTTGAGTCCACCCAATACATTGGGATTATTGTCGATGTCCGTAATATCAGGCATTGTATTTCCTTTCACAGCGATGAAATTCAAATTCAAAAAACAGGGGCTTCCCTCCGACACTCCATTGGGTTCTATACCGCTTGCACCAACATTGAAATTAACATAGTATTCTCCACGCTGCAGCTTCTTGGTACACCAGATATGAGCATTGCTTGCTTTCACGCCGTCAGGCCATGGAGAAGGCTCCATATGGATGATACCATCATCACCCGGTCCCCAGCCTCCTACAGAAATAGACCCCTCAGTGATATAACGTACGCTTGAATTCATATTCCAATCCTTCAGCGTACTGAAAGGACCCACGAAAACACCATCATTTTGGAAAGGACGTACTCCGTTGGGGAAGAACCAGGTGACACCTTTTTTATCCCATATTTCCACCTTACCTTCTTTCATATCACCTGTTCCTAGTATTCCTGTCGATTTCAAAGTTACCATCTTACGTCCCTTCGTTGCATAGACATGTGTAGGATTCATCTCTGTCGAAGTAGCTCCATCTCCAAAATCCCACAAAACAGATACTGCCCCATTGGATGTATTGGTAAATATAATCCGATTTGGATTAGCGTCATCCTGCTTGTAAGTGAATGAGGAAACAACCTCCATAAATTTGGTATCTATCACTACAACTGTCGTATTCAAGCCTTTCGAAACTTCCCTATCCTGGCTGTCGATATGAATGGCAATAGCAAATAGTTCATTAATATTGCTTTCGAGGAAATCAAAATCAACATCCAATGTGAACTTACCTGTATCTTCTCCGGATGGGATCGCTACTCCAGACGGCAAAGTGTATTTTCCCTCAGGCAACACTTTAATTTCTCGCACATTGCCGCTTTCATCCGCATACTTAAGCGTCTCCGCCTCCACCATTTTGGCTATCGTATCATTCTGTACAAAGATATTCACACGTACTTCACCTCCTTTGTCCATTCCCCCACGTGAAACGCTTAGAGGTATGATGAACTTGCCATTCTCGAAGTCGAGTTTAAAGCGATAAGCCTCATTTTCAGAAGCAGGCGGAGTGTTCACATCATAGACTCCATAAGAAGCCGTCGTTAGATATATTTTCTGCTGAGGGTAGTCAGCGTCTGCTATTTCCTTGTATTCGCACGAATACAAAAACAGGATAATACCCAAAAGGAGAAATATACTATATATCTGTTTACCTATCTTTTTCATCTTCATTTGATTTTATCTGGGTTCACTATTACCAAAGCGGGTTTTGAGGCCAGCCGGTCACATTTATTTCATTCAGAGGAATGGGATAGAAATACATCCTCGGCTCAAAGACTCGGGTTTCTACTTCATTGGGGTGGTAGACGAAACCTGTTGGAGATTTAGTAACTCTTACTCCTCTCAGTTTCAGGTTCTCCACCTTATCTGCAATCATCCAGCGACGGGTATCCCATGCACGATGATCTTCGAATGCCAATTCCACCCGGCGTTCGTTACGAATAAATTCACGGACATCTTCCTGCCCCGTGACTGTCATTCCGGGCATTTTTACATTCTGCCGGTCGCGTACCATATCAACATATTTCTTGATATCAGCATTTCCCGGATCACATTCATTCAAAGCTTCCGCATAGTTAAGATAAATCTCTGCCAACCTGAAATAAGGCCACACATGAACAGATGTACCATTCTCGAACAAATTGATATTTTCATCCAAAAACTTCTTCAAGTAGTATCCGGTACGGGTACTTCTTTCAATCGGCTGCCCATCTTTACCACCTTCCCATATTTCTACCGGACGCCCCTTATAGATATCGTTATTAGTGATGATACTCATTTTGAGGCGCGGGTCGCGATTGGCATAGGGATCAGCATCATTTGCCAACTTAGTCCAGTCAAACATTTCTCCATTTGACTTCTGATAAGCATCTACAAGATTGCCGGACGGCATATTCCCTGTACCTCCTCCCAAATAACCAATTGGATAGTTAATTCTTTCCAAGTCGTTAGACTGGCTTTCTATCCTGAACAGTATCAATTCAGAAATATTAGCATCCTTCCCTATTTTGCTATAATCATTACAAAGCGAGTAAGGTGATTCAGGCATCAGAATCAAATCTTTGGCTGCTTGTGCAGCTTCCGCCCACTTAGTACGCCTGTCTCCAGTAAGTGAAATCAATTCCGGATGTTCATAACCTTCTGTCCATGCAGAATTGTTATAAAGATCACTCGCCGCATAAAGCAATACACGACTTCTCAATGCAAGAGCGGCTCCTTTGGTTATTCTGCCGTAATCAAGATTCTCTTCATAACTTACCGGAAGCCCTTCATCACCTGCCAATTCTTTACATTCACCGACTATAAAATCGATTACATCCTGCAAAGGGCGACGGGTCAATACTGTATAATCATCTTTCAAAGAGTAAGTACGATCCATCACCGGAATGCCACCATAACGCTTCATCAGTTCAAAATGATAGAACGCACGTAGGAAACGCGCTTCTTTTTTCCGGTTCTCTAACTTGGCTAGATTCTTACGGTATATGATTTGCTGATTCTCGTCGGGATCCATTTTCCATTGGTCGAAGTCTACATTATCACAATTTTCGAGAAACAGGTTACATCTGCGTATAGCATCGAAATAATGTCCCCACTTATTGTCCGGATTCAACCGTTCGCTCCACGAACCTTGATTAAAGTTCTGCACATTGGCCCACTGTACAACAAATTCAGCCTCATCTGTAGCAGATGCCATCATTGCATCGTCTATATACTTAAATCCACGCAGTAACGGTCCATACAGTCCATTCGCTCGCATCATGGTATAATCGAAGTTCCGATAAGCATACTGAGGACTGATGTCCGTTTGTATCTCTCTATCAAGGTTACAGCTGCCTAACAAGCATAAAGAGGTAAGTGCTATAATATATACTGACTTTTTCATCATTCAGAATTTATAAAAATTAAAACGTTAATTGAGCACCAAGACTGACAGTACGGAGAGTAGGATAACCTCCAAAAATTTCCGGGTCAGTCATTCCGTCCATATAGTCAAGAGAAAACAAGTTCGTCCCGTTGGCAAATATTCTAAGATTACTTCCTTTACGAATAAGATTTTTCAGCGTATAGCCAAACTCTACATTTCGCAGTTTCAAGAAACTGCCATTGCGTTTCCAGAAAGTAGAAGTACGGAAGTTTATATTATCCACTTCAGTCGTAAGCCTCGGATAGGTAGCTGTCTGAGCCGTCTCTGGAGTCCATCGCCCTCTAGCCATTTCCGGGATTCTGCTATCACCGGCAAATGCTGAAATGGAATAATAAACATCTCTTCGTGCTGCTCCCTGAAATAGAAAACTAAAATCAAAGTCTTTCCAGCTAATGCCCGATTCAAGATTCATCGTAATCTCCGGAATATTGTTATATCCATCCGGGTAGAAGTCATTATCATTGATTACGTTGTCACCATTCATGTCTTTATATCTGATATCCCCCGGACGAATGGTTCCCCATTCGTAAGTCAGTCCACTAGCATTAATCTCCTCCTGAGAGTTGAAAAAACCTTCAGCAATAAGTGCATAAGATTTGCCATAAGATTGACCTGTACGCCGCTGGTAATCGTAAAGTTTTACCTCTTCCGCCATAAAATCTATCTTGTTATGAGCAAACCATGCATTGGCTTCTACATAAAATCGGAAAGGGTTCTTTGCTGAGTTGGTATATCTCAACATAGCCTCAAATCCACTGTTAGTCATCCGCCCCTGATTCAGATAAGGAGGAATCATCCCTAAAAAAGAAGGTAACGTTGCATCCGGTACAACCAAGATGTTATTACGCTTATGCTGAAAGTAATCGAAAGACATATCTATGCAATCGAAGAATCGTCCTTCAACGCCAATATTGAACTTTTTATCTTTCTCCCATGTCACATCCTGATTGGCAACACGCCACTCACGAAGACTACCGGGATCGGTCGGTGCAACACCAAACAAATAACCTTCGGCACTATTAAACGTTTGGTCATACATATAACGTTCACCACCAATTGCATCATTTCCTACCACACCATAAGAACCTCTGACCTTCAGAAAATCAACAAATGTGACATTCTTCATAAAACTCTCACGTGACAGTATCCAACCCAACGAGGCTGCAGGAAAGAAACCAAACCGGCCATGTCCAGGGAACTTGTCCGAACCTTCATAACTAAATGACACTTCCGCCACATACTTCTTATTGTATGCATAGGTCGCTCTACCTGCAAAACCTGCATGCTTCACAGGTAGATTGTCCGAAAGAATATTATATCTATTCCAGTTATAGAAATTTGATGCATTCTGATAACCATCGGGCATGTTTCTACGTGAAATTGCAAGTTCATCATAGTTGAACAACATAAATGCATTCACATCATGACGTCCAAAAGTACGCCCATAGTTCAAAAATGCCCTGAGAGTTACATTATTCCATTCTTCAGCACGGTTTTCATCATTTCCTAAATCGGTATTCACCGAATGCTGATGGTAAAGCGGATTGTCATCAGCACCCTTTGTTATCGAATATCTGGAGTAACTACGTCCACGGATAGTATATCCTTTGAAATAATTATTGTAAGAAAGAGCTACTGAAGCGCTCAATCCCGGAGTAATGAAGTCCAGTTTACCGGTTAGTTTGATAGCAGAATTCAGCAAACGGGAGTTCCTCGAATAAAAACCCATATCGGTGATCTCCGCCAACGGATTTCCGCTTAATGCAGTTCCTCCATACGAATTATCGGGATTATAAACCGGAAATGAGATAGGAGAAATACCGTTAATCATGCTAAAAAGATTACTGTCACTCTCCCAACCGGGAGTAGTGTGATCTTGCACCATACCGCCCAACAGCACTTCTGCAGTAAGGTAGCGTGTAATATCAATGTCTACATTCGACCTGAAACTATATTTGGTAAAGTCGGCATTCTTCGTATTATCCGAACGGTCTGCCATCGGCTTGACTAAATTCTTACTATTCAGAACATTGAGCATCACAAAATAGCGTACACGCTCACCTCCTCCACGAAAACTAAGATCGTAGTTCATTATAGGGTTTACCTTTCTCAATGTTTGAGAAGCCCAATCCACATTCGGATGAAAATAAGGATCACTCCCTGTGCGATAGGCCTCGAGATCTTCCGGCGAGTAATAATAATCTCCTTTATCATCATTTTTATAAGCCTCATTGTAAAAGCGTGCATGATCGTAACCTCCCATAAATTCCTCCATCCGCTTTGCCTGTTGGAAACCCACTTGAGCACGCAAGCTAACTTGCAGGGCAGAAGTACTTCCTTTCTTTGTAGTCACCAATAGTACTCCATTGGCTCCCCTAGCGCCATATATGGCAGTAGCAGAAGCATCTTTGAGTAAAGTAACCGATTCTATTTCAAAAGACGAAAGTTGAGTAAAATCACACTCATAGCCATCAACAAGCAAAAGCATCTTCTGTGCATCATCGCGGAAAGTCCCGATGCCTCGTGCAAACATACTGTTGGAGCCAATACTGAATCCCGGCTCATTGCTACCTTCCATCAGTGTAAGGCCGGGCAATCTCCCATATAACGTAGATGCAACATTCGTTGTGAATGTCCTCTGCAACTTCTCTCCTTCTACCGTAGAAATGGCAGAAGTCACCTTCCAAAACGGCTGTTTCTCATAGCCTATTTGTACGGAATCGTCATACTGTATAATATCCTTGAAGGACGATTGAGCAGAAGCGAATCCCGATCCGAGAAGCAGAAACGTACTCAGAAATATTGTAGTGTATTTTAAAGCCATAATAATTACTGTTTTATTATACAATAAATAGGTAATGATTCTAATAACCAGGATTTTGTACGATATATCCCTTGTTCACTTCGCTCTGTGGGAAAGGATTAAGATACATATACTTCGGAAAGAATCGCTTCTCAAAGACATAAGGTACATACTTAAAATCTGTCGGGTTGTTTTCCAACGGATATATCTTTATACCATACATATCACCTTTCATCACTCCGTCCTGTTCGCAATCCAACCAGCGTCTTAAATCCCACAAACGATGGTTTTCATAAGCCAATTCAATGGCACGTTCGCGTTTTATAGCTTTGCGGAAATCGTTCTTTGACATCCCAGCCGGAAATTCCGGCATACCAGCACGATCTCTGATAACGTTTGCTTTCAGTCTGGCAGGTTCCGGAACAACTGCACTGGGGTCTGCCTCATTCAGCGCTTCAGCATAGTTGAGATAAAACTCGGCAAGCCGGAACAGCGTAACATTCGGAATGATTGGATGGTCGGACGAAAGGTCATATGGTACTGGTTTATGTGCCATTACTCCTCCCCAACAAGGTTGTTCAAGAGGGTTATTAACACTTCCCGAAGTCATATCCAATTTCTCAATCTGATTGTTCCAACGGCTTGTGTGATAAGCATGCGTTTGTGCAAAACGCGGATCGAGTTCTGAGTATTTGGCTAGTAAATCATCTCCCCCATTCTTCAAATCCCAATTTTGATCGGTTCCATCCTTCTTCTGATAAAGCATTACAAAATTCAATGGAACAGAAATTCCTCCTTGTCCCTGTGTTTTGGGAGTCATCGGTTCGAAAGGCCAATGCCAAGGTCCCACTGCTCCTGATGCCTTCTGAGCAAGAATTATCTCCGAATTATCATAAACATTCCAAGAGGTTAGATAATCTTTATCAGGTTGGTCCGTATCGATGAGTTTACACCACTTTCCCTCTGTCTCAGCCCAAGTGAGAACTGCCAAAGCAGCATCGGCAGCAGCCTTCCAGCGACTAACATCAGTATTACCATAACAGATAAGGTTATTGTCACCACCCAAACTCATGTAAGGATTACCCGTATTAAACTGAGGACTTGCCGCATAAAGAAGTGTCCGTGCTTTCAAAGCTAGTGCTGCACCTTTATGAATGCGCCCGCGCTCATTGGAAGCATACGAACTGGGCAATAGTCCGGCAGCATCCTCACAGTCTTTTACGATGAATTTCACTATATCCTCTACCGAAGAACGGGGAATCTTCATATCGTCACCCATATTCAAACGTTTGTCAATTTTGGGAATTCCCCCGAACTTACGAAACAATTCAAAATGATTATAGGCACGTATCCAAAGAGCTTCCCCCATTACACGGTTCTTGTAGTCATACTCACGGTTGGTAGGTTCGAAAGTAATACTACCTATCCGTTCTATCAAAATATTAGCCCGACGTAATGCTTTCCAACGGTCATCCCAACGTGTATCATGCGTAGTTGGTCCGGTTGAGGCATTGAGCGCTCCTCTGTTCCACACATGCTGGAAATACCACGCCATCGAAATCTCTCCCTCGTCACAACATGGTGCGTAACCACCGCCACCTTCCCTACCCTGCCATCCAAGATCGGAAGTAACACCCAGCCAATATGTACCGTTGATAAACTCCTCAAGGTTTTGTTCGTTATCAAAAATCATATCTTCCGTCAGATCAACTCCAGGAGGCTTTTCGAGATAATCTTCACAAGATGTACCTAAAAAGGCGGCCAACACAAAAGATATCACATATATTACTGTCCTTTTCATATCGTATGCATATTAAAAATTCACATTTAATCCAAAGTTAAACACCATCGTTGTAGGATATGGTTCATAATTGCCATCACCCACAAAGGGGATTTCAGGGTCTTCGCCTTTCAATAGATTATGCCATGTAAACAAGTTACTGCCATTAGCATAGATTCTAGTAGAACTCAGTCCCAGCTTCTTCAGAATACTGCCATTGAACGTATAGCCCAGTTCTACATTTTTCAGACGGAGATATTTCGAGTTGCGTACCCAAAGTGTAGAACGCTGATAGTTGTGGTCGCTCGAAATGGATAGACGAGGGAACTTAATCGCTTCGCCATTATCATACTTTTCCTGAGTCCAGCAATAGTCATTCAAATAAGCGGGTGCACCACCGTCAGTGATGAAACCACGGCTCATAGTAATGGATACTGGGCGGGACTGATTGGCTGCTCCTTGAAATAATACTGAGAAGTCGAAACCTTTCCAATTACCACCAAAAGAAATTCCATACATGATTTCAGGAAAACCGGAATAACCAATAGGTACACGGTCGTCTTCGTTAATAACGCCATCACCATTCACGTCCTTATATTTCACATCACCTGGCTGTATTTTGTTATTGTCCCAAATAGAACGTGGACGATTAGGGTCATTGACTTCCTCCCAAGTATTATAGAAACCCTCTGCAATAAGTCCGAAATACTGACCGCTACGTTGCCCTGTGGCTCTCAGATAAGGATATCTCGGTGCTACTTCATCCATTTCTATAACTTTATTACGTGCAAAGGTAAAGATTCCTTTTGCCCAATAAGATAACTGACCAACATGGTCACGGAAAGTCAACTCCCCATCAAACCCTTGGTTTTGCATAATACCAAGATTGTATGCAGGAAGCTGTGCACCAGTGATGACAGGTGCTGTTCCCATACGGGTAAGAATATTGCTACGTTTCTCATAAAAATAATCTCCGGTCAGGCTGATTCTATCATCCCATAGCCTGATTTCAAGACCTATATTTGCTTTACGAGCACGCTCCCAAGTAAGATCAGGATTGCCCAAAATCCCTTCGGAAGCAGAGCCATGCTTGTTTGCATTGACACCAACCTCCCCAAACCAATAGCCGATATCAAAATCACCACCACCATCCTTAGTGTAAGAAGTCGGTAGAAAGAGGAAGCGATCATCCCCCACCCAGTCATTACCAACTTCACCGTAAGAACCGCGTATCTTGAAAAAAGAAACTGCTTCTGTTTTTGGGAAAAACTTCTCCTCAGACACTACCCAGCCTAGCGAAAAAGCTGGGAAGAAACCGAATCGATGTCCTTTTGCAAAATTTTCCGTACCGTTATAGCCCATATTGAATTCTATAAGATATTTCTGTCTATAATCGTAAGTAGCACGACCTACAAATCCGAGATGAGCATTCGGTATTCCATATTTAAGACGTGGGTCATATAACTTCCGTTGATTATAAAGCAACAAAGCACTCACGTTATGCTCTTTATCACTACCAAAAGAACGGGCATAATCCAGTCCGAACTCAATATCTACCTTACGAGTTTTCCGGGAATCTGTATTGAGTGAAGGCGGTCGTTCCTGACTTGCTTTCACATGTTTTGGTCCCCCTTCTTGATCATAAACCAAATAGTAATAAGGTAGTTCGGGATGATAACTACGCTGATACCAGTAGTAATTCTGATAAGACACCGTTCCATGTACAGAGAGTCCTTTGGTCAGAAAGTCCAGTCTGTAGTCTGCTCTCACCTGAGCATTCAAATTATTTCCCTGATCTTTATCATAAGGGCTTCTCAGCAGGTTGCCCAACGGGTTGTTGACAATACTATTGTCTCTGTTTTTAAGTACAGTCAGTTTGCCGTCAACAATGCCCGGTGCAAGATTAGGAGCTGCCTTATAAGCAGTGGAAAGCACATATTCCACACTGTTTCGCGGCCCAGAACGAGTATCCAATTGGTCAGACAAACTCAACTTGATACCCAAATCATCTGTTACCTTAAAATCAAAATTCGCCCTGATATTGTACCGGTCATATTTAAGTTTATAGTCTACGTCGGGCATAATATCCGTATTTTTATACAAACCTTCCTGATTGAAATATCCCAATGAAACGAAATACTTCACCCGCTTAGTTCCACCGCTGATATTCACGTTATGCTGCGTCTGAAATGCCCATTTCTTCAGAATCACATCTGTCCAGTTGGTACTCGGATAGAAAAGTGGGTCAGAATTGAGTCGGTAACGCTCTATTTCCGAATCCGTAAATTTAGGAATATAAACTCCTTTAAAATAGGCGTCGTTCTTCAAAGCAGAATTAAAAGTTTTCGCCCACTCATAACTCCCCATGTTCTCACGGGTTTCAGTGAAGGTAGCCAGTCCAAAATTACTGGAAAGACTTACTTTCGGAGCACTTTCAGTTCCCCGTTTGGTAGTAATAATAATAACACCATTCGCACCGCGTACTCCATACACCGCCGTAGCCGATGCATCTTTCAGAATAGAGATGGACTCTATCTCATTCGGATCGATATTATTGAATGTTGCCGCCTCAATGCCGTCTACCATAATCAATGGGGCGGACGGATCAAACAATTCCGTAGATTGGGCAAATGTTCCCACACCACGTATTCTTAATGTGGAAGCATCCTGGCCAGGTGCACCACTATTCTGTACGGAAAGAAGTCCCGGCATTCGTCCTACAAGCGCATTGCTAATATTTGCCTGTGGAGACTGAAGGAGGTCTTTCGTGTCAACAACTGAAATAGCTCCGGTAACAGTAGCTTTTTTCTGAACGCCATATCCTACCACCACGACCTCTCCTATCGCAATGGCATCTTCCTGCATAAATACACTGAAGTGAGTTTTAGTACCAATCAGTATCTTTTGTTCCTTGAAACCTATCATACTGAAAATTAACGTTTTGGCAGTGGAAGGTACTTTAAACGAGAATGCACCGTCCACATTTGTAATAGTACCGACAGACGTACCTTCTGCCTGGATAGTTACTCCAATGAGCGCTTCTCCATCGTTTGAGGTCACTTTCCCTGAGATAGTTTTCTGCGACCCTTGAGAGAAGGCATTCATGGCAAAGCATAGCATAAAGGATACCAAACATAGCAAGTAACATCTTGTAAACGTTGATATTCGCCATTTCAAGATATAATGATTCATATCTTTTTCCATGAGTTTTTTAATTTAGCAAGTCCCGTGAGAACGGTAAATGCAATGATTAGAAATAATTTTAACGAGTATAGTAAGACATATATCCGAAGAAAATTGCCTACTGAGAAGAGAGATGATTAGCCCGATTCAATGTGTTTCTTCATAAGCCGTGGTGTTTTTAATTAGTATTTTCGTCAACTTAACTGATTGCAAATGTAAAGGTGTTTTGCTCAAACGACTTTCCCTATTGTCACATGATACTTCGATATTGTAACAAACATAAAAATTTGTCTTCAAATCACCCTATCCACAAACCTTTTTAACCAACAATTCCCTTCAAAAAACTTTATACAAACATAAAAAAGAAAATTATCTTTCAAAAACGAACTGGTTACCATAGAGAATAATCTTGTTACAAGAAAGGAAAATACTGATATAACAATAGCTTATCTTTGCACATATCCATTACTAATTAAAATCATTACCATGAAAAAGAAACATCTCACAGGTTTAATAATTTTAGCAAGCCTGTCCATTCCCAGTTGTGCTGAGAATAACACCAAAGACAGCCATGTAAACACGGGAGAAAACATAGAAAATAATATAAAATGGTATCCTGTCCCGCAGCCGACAGACAAGCCTATCGACGCTACCATAATACTTCCCGCAGCACGAGATTATAACTCATATAGTGGAGTTCCACTAAGAGTTCTTTTTAATAACTGGGTACGCGACCCTTTTATTCTGAATGCACCGGATGAGTATTATTATATGGTAGGAACACCGGAGTCCACGACCTTGCCTGCACCTTTGAAAAGCAGTCCCGAATCAAACGGCTGGTGGTATAACGACGGCATCCCACTTTGGCGTTCAAAGAATCTGAAAGACTGGGAAACAATGGGATATGTATGGACTTTCGAAAAAGATGCTACCTGGTCGAAAGAATTCAAACTCTCTCCTAATACCCAAACACCCAACAACGATCCTGTACGTTGTATCTGGGCTCCTGAGATTCATTATCTGAAAGGTACTTACTGGATCGGTTATTCAATGAATTACGGCGGAATAGGAATACTAAAAAGCACAAGTGGCAAACCGGAAGGTCCTTATGTCGATATAAAGACCGATGGGCCTCTACCAGGACACATTGACGTAGCACTATTCGAAGATACGGACGGCACAGTTTACTATTTGTGCGACGGATATAGCATAGCCCGTATGAAAGACGATATGAGTGGACTAGCAGAACCCTTGAGGAAACTGAAGTTTAATCCCACTCCACCTTGGGGAGAAGGTATTAATATGCTTAAAGTGGGAGAAAAATATGTATGGTATAACTCTTCGAATACCTTCACTACAATCAATGGAAAAGAAGCACGCACGTATGACTGTTTTTCTGCCACATCATCGGGGTCAATCTATGGACCTTACAATAATCGTCATCGTGCCATCACTTATGCCGGACATAATAATATCTTTAAAGACAAGAAAGGTAATTGGTGGTCTACACAGTTTCACCCACAACCACATATGGAAAAAGCAATCGAACCTGCCCTTATTCCAATTGAAATTTCTCCCGAAGGAGCCTTGTCTATCAAACGTTCATATCCGCGCCCTATATGGTATATTACAACCACAGAGCCGAAAGGCAACTGGCAGTCTATCTATTTTAAGGATACGGAATGGGATAAAAAAGAAGGTGCATTCGGAAATCCAGAAGTCATGAACCACGGCACATTCAGTGACGTTGGTTCAGAATATTCCTCTAATAAACTTTGGATGAGAAAAGACTTCTCTATTGATACACTTCCTGAGCAACCCGCTCTATTTCTTCGCCATACAGGCTCCGTCAATATTTGGATCAATGAAAAATTAATTTATTCAAGTAAAAACAATCTAATAGAATATACAAAAGAAACTATTAATAAAGAATGCCTACAAACAGGTAACAACATTATAGCCGTAGTCTTTGAGAATAAAGCTCCTTATGCATACATTGATATAGGACTTGTAGATTGTGCAAAGCCTTAAGAGACGCCCCATCGTAATCACTACGACGGGGCGTTTTCATTAGCAACGGAATTGCTAACACTATTTATTCAAGAGAGAGAAATTTATTATTTGATCTCTACCGCTTTATTTATGCGATAAATTAAAAGTTCATAATGTGAACGATCAGCTTCAGGCATAACCGCAATACTCTTTTCCAACATCTCTTTCGTACGCATCAACATATCAAAATAATATGCTGCGACTTTGGTCTGATTCGTATAAATAGGCGGAATAGATGAGAAACCACTTACTTCTTCAGGAGTTTGCAAAGAATGCAGATAGTGCTCTACATTTTCTCCTTCACGCAAAGTAGCCAGACTGATCTCCGATTTCCGGGTATCTGCAAATGACGTCTTTGAAGCCTTAAAGCTACCAATAGGTGCAGTCACTGTAGAGGTAGCAATAATACTTTCCAAAAAAGCAGTCTGCAGAGCCTTCTCAACATTATCCAACGTACGACGTTTCAAAGTTCCTTCCCATACTACATTATAAATGTCATCCAAATATTCAGAAGCCGTATAAGCCGTTTCCGGGAAACGTTCCGTACACACTTCGATATAAGGCAAACGATTAAAGATATTCTTGAAAATTTCCAAACGCATCATATCTGCCTTCTTATCAGCAATTGTGAAATCTGTAGCACGAGCTGCACTCTCTATCCAGTCCAGATCTTTTGCCAGACTCAGCACCCTGTCCAATGCAGCCTTTTGCCTCTCGCGGTCTACCATCGAGTAACTCGGAAGCACATCTTTCTCACGAATATCGTTCAGATAAATACCACCGACATACGAAAGAACCGCATATACACGACTGTTCAACCGATCACAAAGTGCTGAATATACCCGCTTACGCATTGTCATGTCCTTGTCCCCTTTTGAGAACCAAGTATAATAATTCTCACAACCGGTACGGATATTGGAAAGCATATAATCAAATGACTTCAAGTGATCATCTCCCAAGCCTCCACGAGTATTACGCGGGTCTGAATCAAAACGGGGCTGACTACGAATATAAGCATAATGAGGATCCCCTGTGTGTTGACGGATCCAGCTATCCAACGTTGCTTTTTCTTCTTGCAAAGAAGAAGCATAAATAGGCTGATACAGATATTTGATAACCAGCTCATCATATGGTCCAGGGTTCGTATTGACCAAACGCACTCCTTTCCGGACATCATCAGCCGTAGCCACATCATTAATCACTACCCCACCCATCACAGAAGAAGCCAAACCATACTTCTGCGTAAAGTTGACAGAACGCAAAGAATCTACCGGATAAGCAACAGGAGCTCCCCAGTTCACATTAAGTCCTAATCCTGTTCCTACTGCCTGAGCAATAGCGGCTTGAATCAGTTCACCTTGCACCTCTTGCGGAAAAATAACCGTACGCACACGAGGATCGGTTGCCACAGTTGCCGCAATACGGTCTACATACTGTACACTGATCAAGTTCGCATTAATCAATATAGAAGCATTCAAAATCTCACCGGTACGAGCATCAGAGTGAAGAGTGGTTTGTGCAGTATTCATCCATGAAGCAGAGTAACGGATGGTCATGCAATCCAAACTATGTGCATTAAACAAAGTATCATTCTTAGGAAACTCCTTCACACAAATCACATTCTTAAAACCAATCTTTTCAAAAGCTTTATTCCAAGATTCCGCTCCGGCTTTAATATAAGGATGCCACTTGACGGGTAGTAAGCTATCAATATAGAATACTAATTGTTTCTTCGGTTCCACCAGTTCACCCCGACGGTAAGCAGCGGAATCCGAAGGTTCAATCCGCCAACGTTTTGCATAACGTATATTCTTCACCTCTTGCCCCGCCCCGGCGAAGTCACTTTTCAACTGTGTAGTCAATCCAAGACGTGAATCTGCCAAACGGGGAGTCATAGGCTCTTCCGGCAAAACACATAACATCTTATTTACCACAGCCGTCAACGGAACATTCTCATACATACTATAAGCTCCCATCAAAGTGTGATTCACCTTATATGCCAATTCTTCACGAACGGTAATATTGTCTCCGGAAGCAGAAACGCCCAAAATAGACGATTTATCAGATTCCAAGGAGTGGTCGCGAGATACAAAACCATAATAGCCGTTAGCAGAAGTCGATGGGAAAGGTTTGGTAAAAGCCGAACCTTCCAAGAATAAACTTTTCATATTCACTACAAGGGCGGAACTATCCGGTGTACATGCCAGCACTTTAAAGCTCTTGAAGATACCCGGATTATGTGAATGATTCAGTGCACGGGCAATATCAGAGTCACCACTCGTATTGACAGGTTTGCTCAACAAAGGCATACGCGCCACGATTGTCGAATCGATCATCTCAAAACGCAGACGTACATCTGTTCCGCCCAGTTGTCCCGGTGCACCTTCCCCACCGTCACTCGTGTTTTCTATAGAAGAAGTCAGCAGCAGTTCCCGTCCTAACATAGCAACCGGAAACTCAACATACACTTTATCTTCCACTTTATGAATAGTCATCAGCCCATGAGCTGTCTGCACTTTCTTGTTCTTGAAAAGCTTCTGATAAGGTGTCAGCACTTCTTTCTTTTCCTCTTTTTTCTTCTTTTTAAAAGGCCAGATCGCATTTCCGTCTTGTGGCAGGCAACACATAAAAAGAAGCAATAAACAAAGTATCTTACTATATCTATTTCTCATACTTCCTATCATTTTAATGCCTGGTCAATTTTGTACAACAATAAGCGATAATGGCGTTGTGTATCGGCAGAGCCGGTAGAAGCACTTGCTGCAACCAAGCTACGGATTTTCTTCAATTCACCGAAATAAACATGCTCCATCGGTTCCAACGGAGCCTTCAAATCAACCCCATCCTCAAAACCGCTAATTTCTTCCAAACGGGCTGCCTGCATTTCAGCATGCTTATTATTAAAGCATCCCATAAATTCTTCCGAGACGATGCCAAAACGCTCACGAGAAGCAGCCTTCAACCATTCAGGAATCTCGATAATACCATACATATCCGTAATACCTTTACGAGTCGCATTTTTAGCAACCCCGGTTACAGATCCTTCTATCAGTTTTGTCAGATAATTCATCTGCAGACGCATCTCCGTATCTGTCAAAGTTTTACCAGCACGTGTCGGTGCCCATACAAAACGTTCGATATCCGCCAGATATTCTTTTTGAGTATAAGGAGCGGATGTCGCCTTATCCGAACAGATAGAAACAGCACCACAACGGGATAAAATACCATCAATAATCGCGTTCTCCATTTGCATAGCTACAGAAGTACGAATAGGAAACTCTTTCAAAGTCTCATTCGCATCCAGCCAAGAAAGATCTTTCAACTCATTCAACAAGAAATTCAACGCTTTCTTCTGTTGCTCTTTCGATACAGTCTGATAACTCGGACGCTGATCTCCGTCATAGCGCTCATTCAAATAAATACCTCCAATATCTGCTAACACGAAGCTTAAATAGCGTACATATCCATAGACAACTTCATCATATAAAGCAGTACGGAACTCAAAATCCTTATCTTTGTCTGCTACCCATTCATTAATATGTTTCAGGATATATTGCAGATTACGACGACCATATTCTGAAGCTTTCACAGGATCATCTCCCAAATCTTCTTCTACGGAACTCGGATCGAAGCGACGTTTAAACTGCTGCTTACCATAACGATACTTAGGATCACCCGATTTCTCACTGATCCATTTGTCCAGTATAGGAATTTCTTCTTCAGATGTTTTCGCCTCAAATATTGGTTTATACAACCAAGAGATCGCATAATAATCATAAGCACCAAGTTCAGGAGGTGTCATACGTACCCCTTTTTCCTTATCGCCCGGCTGTGCTATATAGTTATTACGTGCATAATCCATGATAGAATAAGTCGTTCCATACTCCTGAGTAAATTTCGGATCACGCAATGACTCTACAGGAATGGAAGAAGAACCCGCCATATTATGCATTAGAGACAGAGTGTGTCCTACCTCATGAGAAAGCACGTAAGCGATACAGTCTCCCAATAAGTCTTCACGCAACACTACATTACGAACTTCTTTATCTGCCGGGGCAGTCTGCAGAAAACGCCAGTACTGAACCAACTGCACAATATTATGATATACCGTTACTGATGCATTTATGATTTCTCCCGAACGAGGATCAATCCAAGAAGGTCCCATTGCGTTGGCTACAGTAGAAGGGGCATAACGGATACAAGAATATTTGATATTTTCTGGATCAAAGTTAGGATCGTTTTTAGGAAAATCCTTTGCTATAATCGCATTCTTAAAACCAATCTTCTCAAATGCTTTCTGCCATACCTCAACTCCTTTATGAATGTATTTATTCCAACTCAACGGGAATGCATCATCAATATAGAAAACAATAGGCTTTTTAGGTTCTACTAACTCTCCACGCAGATATGCGGCAGAATCCGACGGCTCCAGATTCCAACGATGAGCAATATGGCGAGTACGCAATCCGCGTCCTTCGGAAGCAAACTCAACAATAGAGTGTTCGAAAATACCAATACGCGGATCGGCATAACGATGACGCATCGGCTTTTCCGGCAACAAGATAAAGCTACGGTTCATCACAGCAGAGAAAGGCATGTTTTTTACCGCATAACCTCCTTTAGCCCCTACACTTACTTTATAAGTCAGTAAGGAACGGACACTGACATTGTCTTCAAAGCTTTTGATGCCCTGTATAAAAGAACTTTCCTTTTCAAAATTCTTATCAATGTTCGCTCCCATCATTTCTATCAATGAATAAGGAGAGAAAGGAGAGAGCATTTTCTTATCGCTCAACAGATAGCCGGTCATATCAAACACAACGGCACTACTGTCATTATTGTAAGCCTTTATCTCGAAAGTTTCGGCAATAGCCGGCATTGTACTACTCTGCAAACGTTTTTTAATTTCCCGATCATCCGAAAACTGTCCTGCCTGCACACGACGCAATGTGATCGTTGAATCACGCTGCACGAAACGAATCAAAAAAGGATCACTAGACTTCTCACCTACACATCCAAACTGATTATCCGTTGTTTCTGCAATTGTAGATCCCAACAGGATATCACGATTGAGCACTTTGAGCGGTAACTCAAAATAAACTTTGTTATCAAACTTATGAAGAGTAATAAAACCTTTTGCCGTCGTGACCTTCTTGCCTTTGAACAGCTTATCATACTTGGTTTCTTTCTTCTCCTTCTTCTCTGACGTCACTTGAGTAGTAGAAGCTTTCTTCTTGTTTTTCTTCTTAGCTACAGCGGGGGTTATTATCCCCCCGCATAGTGCCACCAAAAGAAGTAAATAGATTTTCTTTCGCATATAAATATTTTAATTTTTAATAATTGATTTACATCACCCAGTTGGCGGCTTGCTTCCACTTATAGATGACTTCTATAACTTTACCCAACCCGCCTTGCTTGAAACGAATTTTTTCTTTCGAATCGCTAGTATTCATAACATCCCGAATAACGGAAGTAGAGAAATCCAAGACATAAAATTCACCATTTTCTAACCCGACACCGGCATCACCCTGGTAAGCGGAATTATTTACATCAATACTTTTTATCGGAGCATCAAATTGATGATATTTATACACTTTACTTCCATTAAAATAGTAGAAATATAAGGAGTTTCCACTGGAAATCAACAAATAAGGGCGATAATCTTGTGCATAATACAAAGCAAATTGAGAATCTTCTTTCACTATAGCACCCAATTCTGACGTTACATCTGTCTGCGAGTTAATCTCTGCATCAATACTTCCTCCCCCATAATAATCACCTATGGTGAAATCTTGCAAAAAATAACGGTTACTTTTACGAAGCACTGCCGTATATTTCAATCCCATCCAAGAATCATCACTATGAGCGTCCACATAAAGCACTTCATAATCAGACATATCGTCCAATTTACCCCAATCCGGATTTTTTTCATAAATTGACTCGTTAGTAACAGAAGGTACAATCAGTTGTCCACAATACTTCCTGCCATTCCATGACTGATAATCTGTAATATGAAAGTAGCGTTTCGAATTCTTATCATAGAGTAGCGTTCCTCCATGCTCGCAAAAACGCGGAGCACGTACTACCATCGTACCGTCTACCGGTTGTTGCCGGTATGACAACGGAAGCTCGTCCATAAAAGAACTGTTGTTAAACAGTTTATAAGAATCCTTAATACGAGTATATACCTTTCCATCCATACCTATTGCCATAGAAAGATACAGCATATCATATACCCTCCAAGGTTCGAACCCTTGCGGATAGGCTCCATGAATGAACATAGACGGCAATGTACCTTCGGTTTTATAGGTACTTCCGGAAACATCTATTGTACCTTGTCCCCCTTGTTGCACCAGCCAAAGCCAACTGGTAAAGTCCTGCGGTTTGTCTTCTGGCCATAAAGAGACAAAGTGCTGACTGATAGAGACCGGCTTGCCTCCCAGAGAACTACCGGCATTAGAAATACCATACACATCTTTAGTCACAGCACAATCATACACAGACTCGTCTTCTTTGCCGTTTTCGCCTGGTACAATCTTTGTAGTCGGACGTAGGTAGGTCAACATTGCCGTTCCGTCCTCTTTTTCAGACAAGACTACCCAAGCACTGTTTACATAAGGAGAAGTTATAGTAATACTCGAAGCATAAAAATAAGATACACCAGTTTCCGTATCTGTCACGGTCAGTCGCAAATCCATATATTTTCCTTCTTCATCCGCCATCCAATTCAGATTACGATCGGTAGAGATTTGCCGTCTGTTCAACGACCATGAATATGCTAGTTTGTTGGTCTCTTCTCCCAAAGAGAATGCAAGTTGAGGTTCAATCTTCAGCACATCGCCCATTACAAACTCAGTAGCCTCCATCGTAAAATTGACAGTTACATCATTCATCAACTTATAGTCATAGTTTCCTTTGTCCTCATAGCAAGAAGACAAGCAACAAACTACGACAGCCACTGTCATCCAATATATCTTTCTCATATACATTTCTTTCAAACTAAATTAATAAATAGGCACTGTCATCGGCTTGCCATTTGCTTCCTCCAAACCATATTTTTCAATAGCATCTTTCAGGCGCAATGCACACTGACGCTGTTCTGCCGAATTCAACTCTCCAAAACGAAGCACTTCCTCGCCACCATATTCTACCAATGCCAAATACTTTTCACGAGTATATGCTCCCAAATAAACGGTTTCTACATCTTTCGTCCACCATAAAGGTTTGCTTTGTACGTTATTGAATACGATTTTTATAGTCTCGTAGTTCTTTACACTCCCGGCAAAATGTTCATTCGGCTCTATCCTTAACAGCAATTCTACATCCTCTTTCAGTGATTCGGTTTTCTTCAATTTCAATTCCAAAACATCTTCCGCCACATTAGCTCCAAAAGTCGGATTGATGGGTAACTCATAGTTTTCACTTTGTGCCGTTGTCTTGTCTGCTACTACTCCAACTTTATAAACAGTAGGCGTTTCAAACGGACTTCCTACCAATCGCATACCAATTTTCACTGTCAGTTCATCATCAAGTGGATAGTTGTTAAACGATAGTTCGATTGCTTCATCTCCACTTTCCATCAGTTCACTGAAAAACAAATAGTGCTCCCCATGATAGGGCTTTATTTCATCTTCAGAACAAGCGACCAAGCACAAAGCAAATAACGATAATAATATGTATTGTTTCATCTTTCTACTGTATTAATCTTATTAAATATCTTCGTTTTCAGGATGCTCAAACACAAAATTCACGTTCTTTTCATCCATATCAAAAGGCTCTTTCATATTCAGACGCTTATACAGAAAGTACAACTGTCCTTCTCCAATCAATTCTTTACGCATCTCTTTGATCATCTCCTTGTAAAAAGCATCTAAAGATGAAGGTTCGGGAAGAGCCAACATCAGCCCCCTGGCATGACGAACAACATCTAATGCCGCACCAGCTTTATCCAACTGATTGTTACGTGCATAATACTCGCCAACTATATAATACAATTCACTCAATCTCAGCATTGGTATCATGTCATAACCAATAGTACCCTCCTCTATCAGATATTTCCGGGAACAATAAGAAGCTCCTGTGACCAATGTCAACATCTCATCTTTTCCACGCACATCTTCTTTCTTCTCCAGTTCTTCATCATAAATATCATCTTTACTGAACAAGAACAGATTTTCACTACCGTTATTAGTGAATGGCTTGTACTCATCGGTCAATACATTGTTATGAGAAATCGTAAAAATCAAGCTCTTGCTGTCTTTCTTGTCTTTCGATAACTCTGCCGAATTAATGAAATCGAAATAAGCTCTGTCTTTATAAGTAGAGTTAATAACCTCTTCCGAGCAACTGAAAGCGGCATCGTAATCTTTTGCCCACATATACATGCGTGCCATCCAAGCTGTAATGGCATAATAATTCATGCGATAGCCGCGAAAAGCATAAAACACATCATCAGGCAAGTCTGTGGTTACTCCATCCCCTCTCATACGTACATCATATTGCATCCATTCCGGATGTTGCTCTACATCGCACATAGCTACCAAACGTCGGGCTTCTTTAAAATCCGCTTCTATCTTCTTCAAGATTTCCGCGTTTGTATAATAGGTTGTATTGATAACAGGATACTCATCCACATAAGGGATGTATGCTTTTCCATCATCGACCTCCATAGAAGGAGCAAACATACGCAGAAGCTCGAAGTGCATCAATGCACGCAATGCTAACGCTTCGCCCCAGATCATATTCTTCTCCATCTCTACTCCGTCAAAAAGCATTGCGTCTGCCTCACTGATATTGTGAATTAGGTTATTGCAGCTGGCAATCACATTATATCCTTTCGACCACATCGCCGAAATAAAAGACTTCACATCGGTATCATCGTAAAGAAACTGGTAAGTTTTATAATAAGAACCTGTATTCTTAAGGTGTTCCGGCAGGTACTGATGTCCCAGCACTTCAATAAATCCATAACTCAGGTTTCGTCCATAAAGGGAGTTGTCCGACATATTCAAGTAGATGCCGTTAAGTGCATTACGGTAACCGCTCCCTTTGGCGAACAGATCTTCTTCATTCACTTCGTTGGAAGGAGACACTTCCAGCCAATCGCAACTGCCCGCCAACAGCATCACTAAGAATAAATATAGTGTATTTTTAATTCTGATTTTCATTGTGTAAATTGTAAGGGGTTATAGACTCATTTTCACAGACAGAGCGAAAGAACGGGAATAAGGATAGTCCAATCCGCGTTCTGCACGCACGGTCGAAGTACGTAGGAAATCGTTGCCCGAGAGTTCGAAACGGAGCATTCCCAAATGAAACTTCTTCAATCGTTCGGCAGGAACATCATAGCCTATGGTGAGCGAGTTGAATGACAACACGTTGTAGTCTTGAATAAAACGGCTTGTAGGACGCGTAGTGGCTATCATACCTGTCTGCAATCGGCCAAACGGTGCCATATCACCTACATTCTGCCAACGTCCGCTCAACACACGACGGTCTACATTCTGCGAAGAGATAAGTGCATTCTCCACTTTATCGATCAACGTCCGGTTGTAACGTTGACCACCAAACTCATACATAAACGTAGAGAAGAGCGTAAAATTCTTCCAGCGCAGATTCAGACCAAACGTACCTTGCGCTTTCGGTTCAGTATTTCCGATGACCACCTGATCGGAAGCAGCCCAGTCATAAGTAATCGAACCGTCTTTTTTCACAAAAATCTCTTTACCGTCTGCCGGGTTAATACCCAAAGAACGAACTCCGAAAATAGAAGTCAACGATCCACCTTCCACATATTGCAAATAGGTTTGTGCATATTTCCCATCCGCTCTTTCGTAAGCTTTATCATAATCATCGTATTTCGCCAAGACTTTGTTATTGTAATCTTTCAAGCTGTCCGAGATCTTCAGAATTTCATTTTTATTGTGTCCTAAGTTGGCAAACAGAGCTACTAACCAATCTTTGTTCTGGAAAAGGTTACTGCGCAACTGGATTTCTACTCCTTTGTTCATCACTTCACCAATATTATCCTTATATGAAGTAAAGCCCGTAGAACTGGGCAAAGTCACGCTGTTGACCAAATCGACCGTCTTCTTGCGGTAATAAGAGAAGTCCAACTGAATCAATCCGTTCAATATGTTCAAATCCAAGCCCAAATCCCAGTTTCTGGTTTTTTCCCAGCCTAAATTGCGGTTACCCAACGCTATCAATGAAGCTCCCAAACCAGTCTTATACCAGTTGTCGTTGATAATCCGATACATAGTCTGTGCATCATAGGGTGAAAAATTCACTTTACCGGTAACACCGTAAGTGGTACGTATTTTCAGACGTTCCAGCCATTCCATATCCTTCATGAACGAATAATTGTGGATATTCAGCCCTAAACCGCCCGAGAAGAAAGGTGCAAAACGCTTATCGGCTCCAAACTCGGAGTTTCCGTCGAGACGTATGGACACATCGGCTAAGTAGATGTTGTCGTACGAATAATTGAAAGTGCCCAACGCACCAAACAAGCGACTCTTGGAATCGGATGCTGAGGGCATGCCATATATAGAGTTTGCATAGCCTACCGACGAGAGAGTACCGGAAGGAAAGCCTCGGTAATCAATAGAAAGCCCGGTGCCTGTGCTTGATGTGGCATTCATACCGACAAGAAAATTCAAGCTGTTTTTTTTGATGTTACGGTTGTAAGACAAAGTCAACGTAGCATCCCACGACAAACTATTGGCAGTAACGATATTCAACTGACCGGAAACAACATTATTCAATGACAGTCTATCGCTGTTTTTCTTTGAAAGCGGATCCAAGAAATCATTGGCTTCCGAATTGGATTTGGTCACACTAAACTGACCTTTGAGCAACCAATGCGGAGTAATGTTCCACAACAACTCCGTATTGTTTATCAATTCCCACGACTTATCACGGCTGTAGCTTCCCAATGTAGCCTCGTACAAAGGGTTCTCGCCTCCGCTGGTTCCGTTCCATCCATACGTCATCTCCAAATACTTACCATTCTCATCCAAATATACGTCGTAGGGCAGTTTGGAGGTATAATCCGCAAAGCTGCCGTAGGGTGAATCTGAAGAGTTAGTATAGGTGTAAGAGAAGCTGTTGCGCAACTGGAAGTTTCCCAAGGTGTATGACAAAGAGAGACCTCCTGACATACGGTCGCGATACGAATCTTTCATCACACCGGCATCGTTGTTGTACGACAAGTCGACCCCCCAACGCAGGTTCTCTGTTCCACCGTCAAGATACAAACTGTGTTTGTGATTGAACACTGTACGGAGAGGTTTCGACAGCCAGTAAGTATTCACACCACGAACCACATTATTCAGTTTCTTATGATAAATCTGGTCCAGCCTGTTCTGCTCGCTAATGAATGTTGCACTTTCCGGATCGGCCTTAAACAGTCCTGCCGCAACCTCTGTCTGCAACTTCTCCTTAGCGTCCATCAGATTGTAATCTGTTAGATCCGGATATTCCAATGTACCGGTAAAATTATAATTTACATTAATTTTCCCCGGCTTCGGAGTCACAGTTGTAATAATCACCACCCCGTTGGCAGCACGCGAACCATACATTGCCGTAGCAGCGGCATCTTTCAGAATCGTAATACTCTCGATGCGGCTCGGATCCATATCGTACAGTTTCTGTACACTGATTTCGAATCCGTCCATGATAAACGTAGGAAGGTTCGGATTATTCTTCAACGCTGATTTGGAGAGGTCTTCGGCAGCTAGTTCGGTAGTTCCGATTCCGGAACGCCCACGGATATACAACTCGGGGACGTTGTTTGGGTTGGACCCCATCAGGTTGTTTTCCGCAATACGAAATGAAGGGTCGAACACCTGCAAAGCACCCAGTACGTTTGTCTTTGAGACGGACATCAGTTGGTCGGCAGATACCGTTACAGACGTACCTGTAAAACTGTTCTTGCTGATTTTCGCATAGCCGGTCACCACCACTTCGTCCAATTGCTTTGAGTCCGGTTTCAACCGAAATGTATGTGTCTTGTCCAAATTCAACTTTGCGGTATTGATCTCTATCGGTTGCATCCCAACGAAAGAGATACGCACAATAACATTCTTGTCAGGCAGTCCCAAAGAAAAAGCCCCTTCCGCATCCGTCATCGTGCCGATGTTCCTCTCTTTCCCCATAATCAGAACAGTGACACCCGGCAAGGGTTCTCCTCCCTCATCTACTACCACTCCGTTTATGTTTTTTTTCTTCTCTTTGGACTGTTTGTATACAATAGTCACAATATTGCCTTCAATCTCGTAAGTATAGCCTGTGTTAGCCAATACTTTATCCAAAACTTCAGTGATAGGTTGTCCCTTACTTTGGATCGTGATACGAGACATACTCTTTACTTGCTCAGTGTTATAGATAAAGTTCAAACCTGTCTGAGCTTTCACTGCATCAAAAAACTCTTTAACTGATGCAGACTTTAAATTAAGGGATACTTTCATTGAATTAGACTGTGCTGTAGCCGATATCGGTGCGAACAACAGAAAAATAATACAGAGAGACATCACAATACGCTCTCTGGCCCTTTTAATTTGCATGGCCTCCTCCTTTTTTTAGTAAATGTGGTTAATAATTGTTTTATTCTCTTCTAATAATAATAGCTTCTCCTTCAACATCCATTTCCAGATGAGTAACTCTTTGAATTGCTTTTAATATAGGGATTATAGAACCGTAACGATCAAGGTCGCCGGTAAAACGTATCGTCTTTATATCTTCATCTTCAAACATTATTTTCTTATCATACCAACGGGATATCACCTCCATAAGGGTTTCCAAAGAACAATTATCAAATACAAAACGTCCGCTATTCCAAGCTATATAAGGTTCTATATCTACCTTGCAGATTTGAACATCCTGTGTTGCTCCATTTAGGACGGCCAGTTCCCCCGGATGTATCTTATGCTCATCCCCCTGGTTAGGAAAAACGCTGATAGCTCCTTCCACCAATACCACTTTCGTGACTCCGGCTACATGTGTATTGACATTAAAGGAGGTGCCATATTGCTTGACAATCCCATTTGCCGTTATAACCCGGAACGGACGGTCGTCTTTAGCTATTTGAAAATAGGCCTCTCCATCCAAATAAACAGTACGACTAGCTGCACTAAAATGCGACGGATACTTTAAAGTCGTGTTATAGTTCAAATGCACTTTTGTTCCATCCTCAAAAGTGAGCCAAAATTCACTATCATCATAAGTGACCAATTTATTATTGTCAGTAGCAGTAACGTCTCCATTTTCTGATTGTGTTTCTTCCATAACTTCTGGAGATAATATCGGCAAGATAGTCGAGTCCTGCAACGATTGATGGGAAGCCGATTTCAATTCAATTTCCTGCCCGCCGGCCAATACAAGAGTAGCTTTTTGCTTTCCCATTTTTTCCGAACGTATCATTGCTAATTGATCATCCTGTACTCTTACAGGTACGGTATCAGCGTTTCGCCACATTCCCACCCAAATAGCAGCACCAATAATTATAGGGATCATAAAGATAGCAGCATATCTCCAAAGCATCCTGCGATGGATCCCACGAACTTGAAAATGTTTTTCCTGAAATTTTTTCCAGGCCTGTTCCTCGTCCACTGTTGCAAATTGACGGTATCTTTCAGACAAATCAGTATCTTGCATTAGACTTTCATAGTTCTTTTTATTTTCTAAAGAACTTTCAATCCAAACCTGCAATCGTTTCTCTTCTTCTTCCGAAAGCTGTCCTAGTAGCTGGTCATGAATTATAGAATTTATATTTCTTTTGCGTTCCATTATATGTTTTTGCATCATTTATATAAAGACGACTAAACAAATAAAATGAGGGACAAGTTAAAACAACTTTTTTTCAAAAAATATCTTTTTTATGGAAGAATAGACAAAAGCAATGCAAAATGATATGGACTTAACTTTTTCCGGAGCAAAGACATCGCCCGTTTCTTTTGCGTTTTAACGGTCTCAAGAGAAACATAAAGCGCAGCTGCTATTTCTTCATTCTTCTTACCCTCCATATGCAATAAAAAGACCTGTTTGCAACGTTCCGGCAAAGAATCAATAGTCATAAAAAGTTGCCGAAAAATCTCCTCTGTAAAGAAATCATCTTCTTCCTCATCTCCTACTCTGTATTCCTGATGTGATTCTATTATCTTCTGCAAATAATCAAATTCAACATCTTTATGTTTGAGATAATCAATTGAAGCATTCCGAACGGAATTATATAGATAGGCCTTCAATGACACCAATGACTTAAATGATAATTGCTTTTCCCAAAGAGTAGAAAACAGTTCCTGTACAATATCCTCTGCAGCTCCAGACTCCCCTGTTATCTGTATTGCATAACAAACCAATGCCTTATAATAAGTCTTATAAAGCATACGGAAAGCTGTAGCATCCAGTTTATTTATCTGTTCTATGGAAATCTCTCTGCTATCCATTTTGGGCATTTTGTGCCAAAAATACAATTAAATAGCGATATTCCATGCTAAATATAATATTAAATTGTTCAGAACATATCGTAAAAATTTGATAAATATTTACGTAATGAGCTACAATTCTGATATAAAAAAGTAAAAGACACCCCATCGTAATCCCTACGACAAGGTGCTTCTATTAGCAATATAATGCTAAATTAACACTAAATTATTAAGAGAGAGATTTATTACTTTTCTTTTGGTGCAACTTCTGGAGTCACCAACTTCTTTATCGACTTCATATTCAGATACAGAAAAGCCAACCGCGGCTGTGCTTCCTGAACAACCAGTTCCAATGAATCAGATGTTACATAACCAATACGTTCACGTGTTTTATACACTTCCGTCTTCCCATCTTCCCCTTTGCTAAATCCTTCAACGATTAAATAACCATTATCAATCTTCCAAGTTTTTAAATCTAAAGAAGGAATATTGATAGCAGAACATTTACCACCTTTCTCAAACTCAAATCCTTTGAGTTCACCAGTAGATTCATAGGTATAAGGATTACACCATTTACCAATAATTTGTTTTTCCACCTTGTCTTGTCCGTAGCTGCTGAATGCAAAGCAAGACAGAGCTATTACTGTAATTAATAGTTTCTTCATTTTTTTATTTTTCTAGTAAGTCATATTTCTGATCAATTCCGCGCTCTCTTAGATGAATACCCTCTTTCATCCAACGCGGTTCTTTCGTTCCTTTCAGGTAATAATCAAAGAACTGTTTCATTCGGATAGTCCAGTCTTTTTGTGCTGCCTGACTACCAAGAAAATGTCCTTCACCTTTGTAATTAAGATGCCATGCCGGACGTTGCAAACGACGCATTGCTAAATAAAGTGCACGACCTTGTTCGTAGGCAACAGCCTCATCCTTATCATTATGCCAAATTAATAATGGGGTATGTATTTTATCCGCTTCCACAATAGCAGAACTTGCCAAATATTTATCCTTGGCTTCCCACAAACTCTTTCCCATACGGCTTTGCCATTCTTCATACATGAAATAACGCGGCAAACCGCTTCCACCACGAATACCCAAATAACCGGTTACCATATCAGTAATAGGAGCCCCAATATTAGCACAAGTAAATATATCCGTCTTTGTCACCAGATAACTAGCCTGGAAACCTGACCAACTATGTCCCTGAAGACCTATTTTCCCCGGATGTGCTATTCCCTGCTCTATCAGGTATTTCGTTCCGCTTACTACGGCATCATAGCAGCTCTGTCCCGGCGTTCCTACAGTAAAATGTACATCCGGCATAAATACAATGTACCCATTACTCACAAAGTACATCACATCCGCCATTGCACTGCTCAAACCTGGAGCATTATAAGTATTCAATCCGCCAGAGTGAGTCTCATAAAATTGTACCAATACTGGATATTCTTTCTTAGGATCATAATCTTCGGGAAGATAAAGCAGTCCTTTGTTCGGCTTATTCTCGTAATTCGTCCACTCCAGAAGCTTAACCGTTCCCCATTTATATTCATTTTGTTGGGGATTAGCGGTTGTTATTCTGATTGGATTGGAGAAATCCGATTTACTCCACCATAAATCACGAAATTCCGATATGTTCTGACGATTCCAGATACAATACTTCTGGTTATCAGAGAAGCGGTGAATTGCATAGATATAAGGACCTCCCATCAGTTTTTTCAGATTACCTTTCATATCAAGCAAGCATATTTCTTCATCCATAGTATCAGTATCCCAGACACTCACCATAATCTTTTCATCCGAATCAAAAACTTCCTTATCAATATTGCTAGTCATTTTACGGATAAATTTCCGGTTTTTACGTCCATATCCCTTCGTAAGGCACTCCGGCTGACGTTCTCCTGTCAAATCTATCTTCCACCAGTCATAAGCGTCATAAATCAATACATTATTGCCTTCAGCAGTCCAACCTGCAATACCATAAGCAGGTGCAGGATTCGGTTTGTCATAGTCTTCTTCAAATATAGGATAACCGATAGCAGTCGATATATCGGTTAGCTTGCCTGTAGCTCCATCAAATTTATTCCAGACTTTCGCCATAGGATCATACATCACCGCCCATTTACCGTTTGGCGACCACCGCGGCCTTGTCCTGTAGTTACGTCCTACTAATTGTTTTTCTCCCGTATGCACATTCACAGAATAGATGTCAAACGGCATTTCATTAAGCCATTCTTTCTGCATACGATAAGGAGTTTCGTCCGTATAAAGTACATAATGAATTTCTTCCGCACGGTCCGGCTCCAACAAATTGGCATGACTGGGAGCCACTTCCATCATTTTTTTAGAAGCAATATCATAGATATATTTCGAATACTGAGGATGGAAATAACGGTCGCGTGTCTGCAAAGTAGGAACTTCATATTCATCCCAAGTCCATAATTCCAGCTCGAAGCTCTCATCAGGCTTTACTTTCTCTTCTTTTTTATCTTTACTCACTTTTCCCTGATAGGGTCTGAGCTCAATTGTCAGAAATCTCTGGCTATGTGATAGAGTTGCCCGGGCAAGTTCCATTCCTGTAGGGAGAATAATCTCTTTACGGTCAAAGACCAAATCACAGGTATTCTTCTTTAAAGAGAAATTATACCATAAAGAATCGTTCACTGTAAACTCTCCAGTCATCTGTTTGGCATCAAGGCTGAAAGAAGAAGGTTCTTTCTTGACGGAACTTTGATAAATAGTTTGGTAAGGACCAGCCAGTGGACCATAACACAAAGCATTTCCTTTGGCCTGTTTACGAATAAAAAGAATTGAACGATTCTGATTATACAGCGTATAGTAGCCTATACTGTCAATCTGAAATGCAGTTCCAGTCTTAAGATGACGTACTACCAAGCGGTCGAAAGCCGGAATATGGCTAACCGTATCTTCCGGTACATTGGTTACAGATACCGAATAAGGAACTCCTTCTACAGGATGGAAAGATTCTTTATACACCCACTCCGTTTTCACTCCGGACGGTAACGACATTAATATTGTCTTCATATTTCCAGCAGTATCCGCCTGCTGATAATAAATAGCCTGGTCTGCATCATAATATTGAATCTGCTCGACATCAGACAATGCTATTTCTTTCCGTGTACGCGAATCAAACAGATGTAATATCTTAGACTCCTTATCATCGGGATTATATTCCATCGGAGCAATGCGATAAGTTACCCATCGCCCTGTCGGAGAAATATCGGGTGATTCGACGCGCTTCCACGACATACAAGCTGCTATATCCAATGGTTTCAATAAGTGAGACTGTCGTTCGGCAGGTTGATCCTTCACTTTTTGTTCTGCTCCAGCAGAGTTGTATGACAGCAGCGCAGCTACCAAACACAAATATCTAAAGAAAGAGTTCTTCATATAGTTTAATCTATTGCCTTATTTACTACGGTTTATATCTTCCCAACAGTCTGCACGAGCATCACCCAATAAATGCTTGGCAAAAAAGCGATACATTTTCCTTTCAAAATATTTATCAGCAGAACCATATCCATGACCAGCTCCCGGAATCACCAACATATCAAAATCTTTACCAGCTTCAATCAGTGCTTTAGCCATGCGATAAGTGTGTGCAGGATTAACATTCTTATCCATATCTCCTGTCACAAGCATCAGATGGCCTTTCAAGTTCTTGGCAATTTCTGCATTCGACTTTACACTGAACTTATATTCATATTCTTTCGTCTCGTTGCCTAGACTGTCCTTCACCACCTTTTCCACTTCTTTCACACCATTATAACACTCTCCCCATCCACGATTATAAATACTGTTATCATGGTTACCGGAACAAGACACAGCGGCCGTATAAAAGTCCGGATAGGTACAAATAGCAGCCGCAGCCATAAATCCACCACCGGAATGGCCGTAAATACCCACTTTCTTTCCATCAATAAATGAATGACGTTGCGCTAACTGTTCAATCGCATATTTATCATCCGCCAGTGGGTAATCGCGCATATTACCATAACCATAACGATGGTAAGCCTTACCGCGCATCGGTGTATCACCTCGATGCCCTACTGTGATTACAATAAAGCCGAGTTGCGCCATGCGAGTACAATAACTATCATCTAGTGTAAAGTTAGTAGGTACAAATCCGAAATAAGGTCCGGGATAAACAACCGAAATAATCGGATATTTCTTCTCCGGATCAAAGTCAGACGGTTTCCACATCACTCCATACAAATCTGTAACATTATCGGCTGCCTTCACGACAAAACGTTCTGGTTTTTTCCAGCCTGATGCATAAACTAAATCCAGATCTGGTTTTGCCAACTCCATAATCACCTTGCCTTTTCTATCTTTCAGCATAATTTTAGGCTCCATATCCACTCTTGAATAGGTGTCTACATAGTAATTATGGGATTTCAAGAAATTCACATTATGCTGTCCGTCTTCCGTGCTCAAAGGAGTCACTCCTTCTTTGTCAATATCAACCTCATAAAGCATGTAATAGAAAGGATTCACTTTTTTATCTTTTCCATATCCATACAGATAAACTTTGCGTTTCAGCGTATCAATAGAATTAATATAACCTGTTACCCATTCACCGGAAGTCATCACATTCTTAAGGTTTCCATCTCCATCATAATGATAATAATGCCCCCAACCAGTACGCTCTGAACGGAATAGAATATCTTTTCCATCATTTAAGATTGCAACATTACGGGCATGTGGATCACGATATGGTTTATCTTCTTCGTGAATAACTTCCTTTACTTCCATAGTTGAGAGGTTAACAGAACACACATCTACCTCATCCCAAGTACGCTTAGTACGTTCAAAGAACAAGTATTTGCTATCTGAAGTAACATGAAGAGGCATTATGTATTGGTCTTTCCATTTGTCTATCTTCGCCTTTTTTGCCGTTTTCTCTACAATATCAATAATCGTCAATTCATTTTGAGTAACATACTTATCACCAGGAAACTCATATTTATACTTTATCAACGAAGGAGAATCTTCCAATGAATTGATTACCCAGAAGTCTCGCAACAAACGGTTATCATCACGTACAACATAGATATGGCGATTATCGGGACACCAAAGCGCCGTTGTCGGTACTTCTCCATTCTCCCCAGCTTCCTCTTCACGAGCATAAGAAAAGTTTTCTACCCCATCAGTAGTCAACTGCACCTCGGTTGTATCCACTCCCAATGCTTTATTCCCCTTTACATACAAGTTGTGGTTCTTAGCATACAAAATATACTTTTTATCAGGCGAAAAAGTCATCCAACTATAAATTGGTTCTTCCGGTTCCTTCTTTTCTTCTTTCTTCTCTACTAATGTCAACTTACCCGTCAAACGATTATAGCTATATCGTTTACTCTTATAATCGAATTCAAATGAACCTTGATCTTTGGAGAAAGTAACAGATGAAATATCCAGTTTATTTCTATCTACTACCCCTTTGGTAAGTTCACTCAACTGCATAGCCATCTTCCCTTTGTCAAAAAGAGGTTCACGCTTTCCTGCAGCAGGCACCACATAATAATAGTCCTTACCTACTGTTGTCTGAAACTCAAACCAGAAATTATCTGTATCGTTTATCTCCCGAGGGTAAACCGATAGACTAATATTGGATAATTTACCTCCTAAAGTAAAATCCTGAAATTTATCAGTCAATTCATAGTTGGCTTGTCGCTGTGCAATTTCTTGAGCTTGTAATTGTATCAGGAAAGGACATACTCCAAAAACAACAAAAACTATTTTCTTTAAAGTCATACTTTTTATATTGATAAAAATAGAAGGGTGTAAATATCTATGTGAGCAGATATTCACCACCCTTATTTTCTACTTTAGTTTATTTACAATAATGTGATTTTAAGACAATCTCCAAATTTGTATATTGCGTCAACAATAGTGCCAAACTTATTATCCCCCCGAGAATTTGAAACTTCATTAGGATATAGTTTCTTTAAAGTGACCTCATTAACTACGCCACCTGTTTTATGCTCTATAACTTCGTAAATGCGGAACTCACCATTATCAAATGCAACCCCCAAATGCCCGTTCACATATTTCTCCGGTGAGTAGTAATTCATATCCAGATAAGACAATGAAACAATATCACCAGGCAAAGCATCTCCATTTTCCAGCTTTATTTTCATACCACTGTCTCCTTCATCAGTAGTTGAACAATACCATAATTCAGCACCATTCGCAATCACTGCATATCGCTTATTTTGAAAAACCACCATATCCTTATAATCAGTAAACATTTCTCCTTTGATGCTCTTCTCCAAATAATCTCCAACCCTTACAGGAGGATCCTCATAATAAGTATTCAATGAAAAATTACGCATAAAAAAATTACCGTCTTTTTTCATCAAGGCTATCCATCTCGGTGTACAAGTATCATACCCGTCATCATTTCCTGTAGCGGCCGGAACCATAGTGATAATCTCATATTCCATATTCTGGAAACGTGGATCAGCTTCTCCTTCATTATCTAATATTTCGTATACATTACCACTATATATCAAAGAATTCATAGATATCGTCGGGAAACTGTTTGTCATACCACCATCCCAAATGTACTGTAATGAATTATCAAGAGTCAATACAGGAACTGTACACATTAGATCATTAAACTTCTGAATACCATACATTGCCTTAAAACGAGTACCGCCCCATATTGGATCTGACAAATAAAATCCTGCATGAAAATCATTTGCAACAGCTCTTTGGTTATAGTATATATAACCATTCTTATTAAATAAGAATTTAGAAGAATAAGTCATAACAGCATTCACAGGAGAAAAATCATCAGGAATGTTTCCATTAAATTCCTCTACCGTATATACAGACTTCATCAACGAATTGCCGTTTAATTCAACCCATTTACTACCTTGCATTATAACAAGCTCATCATACAATACTTCTTCACCACTGTTTACCTCCTGAAATGCCAAATCCCAATATCCTGTACTTTCAAGTAAACAATGAGGTTCTGTTCCTAAATTAGGAACAATGTCTTTTTCTACTTCTTCATACACAACAGAATCTTTATAGGCTTCCTCTCCATACGAATTATAATACAGCTTCTTCACTGTCTTCACTTTGATAAAAGAAAGCGCAGAACGACCGTCTATATCAGATAATATCGCCCATCCCTGCAAATAAGCTGATGTTACTGTTATCTTTGTAGATTTCGAGAATTTAACACCAGTTTTATTATCGACAACCGAGTACGTAAGCTCATAAATTCCATATTTATCTGAAGAGAAAGTATATGAAGGAGTAGTTACATCCAACTTCTGACCGTCCAAATACCATTCATAACTGACATCCGGATTTTCTTTATCTATGGTAAACTTAAACGTTGGAGAAAAGGTTAGTTCTTCCCCTACGGTAACTTCATATCCATACTCATCCATATTAGATATTGCACCGTCCAATTCATTCACCTGTTTATAATCAAAATTATTATTGTCATCCAAGCAACTGTAAAATCCTGCTACCATGGACAGCAACAAACTGAATATTATTAGTTTTTTCATATTTCGTCTATTTCTATTTATTTTATCCAGCAACAACTACAGTTATTTCATTTCCATTCTCATCCAAAGCCGGAGTACCTGCTGCCTTAAGTTCTTTCAACGTATTCTTTAATCGTAAAGCATATTTTCGCATTACCTGCATGTCCTTTCCATTAAAGACAACATCATCTTTTATTAACTCTTCTAAGAACATCTTATATTTTTCCTCCGAATATGTTCCCAAATAATACTTCTCAATTGTATTTTCAAAACGAGTTTCATTCCCTCTGTCATTTACCGACCACCAATCCGGTTTAAACAGACGATCCGTTACGGATATGATAGCTTTTGAATATCTATAAGTTCCAGGTCTGATATCTCCACTTTCATTTATTTTTATAGCTAATAATTTAGTAGATGTTTTCAAATCTGGATAATTCTTCAAAGTTACTGTAATTGTACCCTTCAATTTTCCTGCCTCAATCATACATTCAGAAGGCAAGACATAATATTCCTTGGGAAGTGTAGTACCTTTTTCATCCACAACAACAGTAAATTTAGTGTCGATATCCCTTAACTTCCCATAAATCTGTACTTCCAAATCAATTTTAGCATCCTCACCTTCCTCGTAGAATGTAAAGGAAGTGGTCGTTGTATCTGTCATCATGTCCTTTTCAAAGATGATATAGGACACATCATTGGCATTAACCAAAAGCTCTTTTTCTTCACAAGAGAAGAATGTAGTAATCAAACATCCTATTATTATCAAAAATATATTTCTACTGTTCATAATGCTATACTTTATTTTATATTACTTTCTGAGTCGGGCAATGGAAGAACAAAGTTTTCCTCTGTCGGAAGAATAGGGGTCTTCTTAGCCGATGAGCCAGTGCCCGAATATCTTAGCACTTGACGATTCAAACGTTTAAACATAAAAAACACTTGTCCTTCACCCAATAATTCACGTTGTACATCATTCAGAATCATATTTATGAGTCCATTCTTATCAAGGCTTGACAAATCAACAGTCACACCACGACCTTTTTTTACTGTCTCAACATAGTCCTGTGCCTCAGCTAGATTTTTATCACAAATAGCTTCAGCCGCAATATAATATACTTCAGACATACGTATCATCGGTATCATAGGATTCCCCCATCTTCCATTGGAACTTTTTTCTTCCTGCTTATGATATTTTAATGTACGATATCCATGATATTTCTTTTCAAACTGATATAACAGACGATAATCATCATTCTGCTCGTTTCCAAAAATATCTTTGACTTTTTCCGTATGCCAACACAGATAACTTTGATTGTACTCTGCCTGTTCCTCTGAACTATAATTTATTTCCAATTCCCAATCAATCAACTCTGTTGTATACAACGTAAAAATGATATCATCATAAAATTTAATGTTGCCATTTGTCGAAATATTATATACATCAGTAAAATCAAAAAAGCCCTCATCTTTTTGTAATTTAATTATTTTCATAGCTTCATTATAAGCCATATCCAAATTACCGGCATACAAATAAACACGAGCCAATAATGCAGTGATTGCATAATAATTCAAACGGTAACCACGTTCTGCCAAAAACCGGTCCTCACCATCGTAAATATACTCTAAACGTTCATAAACTCTAAATGATTGTGCCTCGTCAATAGGCTTCAAAAGACCTTGCGCCTTTTGCAAGTCTTTAATTACATGGTCAAGACAATACGCAACAGTTTGCTTATTATTCACGTACGCGGGATATTCTTCAACATAAGGAATAAATGTACGTTCACCAGGATTAGCAGACGGGGCAGGAGCATACAAACGCAATAAATCAAACTGTATATAAGCACGTAAGCCAATAGCCTCTCCCAAAATCATATTACGCTCCTCTTCTCCTTTATAGAAAAGAGTCGTATCTGCTCCCTCTACTTGTTGGGCCAAATTATTACAATTGGCAACAATATTCCATGCAGCTTCCCACATTGCATCGGTGGTAGGTACCAATTCTATATCTTTAAAAAGACGCTTCGATACTTTCTTCATGGCATTACCTCCTCCCACATCGGATACAATGTCATAATCATGCGCTTCGCCCAGCGCATCAACAATCCCCCAACTAAGGTTCTGTCCATATAGATCTTGTGTGGACAATTTACGATAAATACCATTTAAAGCTGTACGGTATCCGTTTCCGGTTTCAAACAAAAATTCTTCTTTGATTTCATCCGACGGACGAACATCTAACCAATCGCTACAGGAAGAAAACACCGTAGCTACTATCCCTAATGAAAGTAATGTATAATATATCTTTCTCATCTTCTTCTTTCCTTAAAATTGTGCTTTTAAAGAGAAACTCACTTTCCATGAACGCGGATAGCTTAGACCTCGTTCTTGACGTATTGAGTTCCAATTAATCAAATCACTCGTATTTGCCTCCAAACGAAGCATATTCATTCGCAAGTGTTTTTTAATCCACTCCCGATCAAAATCATAACTAACCGTTAATGAGTTTAAATGCAACAAAGCTTTGTCTTGTACAAAACGAGAAGTTGGTAAAGTAGTCAGATCGCTGTCTTTAATATTCTTGAATTGTGCAATATCTCCGGGCTTTTGCCAACGATCTGTCAGCACACGCAGGTCAACATTTCCTGTCTTTATATTTGCATTTTCCACATTATCCACCAGAGTTTGATTATACTCTTGTCCGCCCCATTCATACAAGAAGGATGCAAATAGACTCCAATTTTTATAAGTAACATTAAGGCCGAATGAACCATTAAATTTAGGCTCGGTATTTCCAACTACAACTTCCTGGCTTGCATCCCATCTGTCCGTCACACTACCGTCACGATTAAGGAATATTTCCTTACCCGTAGTAGGGTCAATACCCAAAGAACGCACTGCCCAAATAGAGGTTAATGACTCGCCTTCAGCATATTGTGGGATAGGAACTGAATAATTGGCATCCGACAATGAACTATTAATGCTCAACTGGTTATTTATCTCTTTTTGATAAAATGCAGTTACACGCTCATTGTATTTTTTTTGAGAGTCTGAAATCTTGAGTATTTCATTCGTATTATGAGCCATATTTCCCCATAAAGACACTGTCCAGTTACGATCACGAAAAACATCTGCCCGTAATTGTAGTTCAAATCCTTTATTTAAAATCTCACCCATGTTATTTTTATAGGAAGAGAAACCTGAAGTGCTAGACAATCCAAAATCATTAATCAAATCGATTGTCTTTTCATAATAATATTCAGCTTCAACTGTCAAACGTTGATTAAAGAACAATGTCTCTATACCTACATTGTATTTATCCGTTTTTTCCCAAGTCAGATCCTTATTACCTAATGCTTTAAGTACAGCGCCATATCCCGTTATATACCATTCATCAAATAACGATTGATACATTGTCGTTGCAGCATAGGCTGGAAAATTCACTTTACCGGTACGCCCATAAGATGCTCTGACTTTTAATTTATTAATATCTTTATTCCCTTTTAAGAATGCATAATTATGAATGTTGACTCCCAAACCTCCTGAAAAGAACGGAGCCCACTTCTGATTTGCTCCGAACTCAGAAGAGCCATCAAAACGCACTGAAGCATCCGCCAAATAAATATCATTCCATGTGTAATTCGCAGTGGCCAATGCGCTAATACGACGGGTCGTATTTTCTGTACGGGTCGGTTTTTTTATAAATCTCAGTAGCGTAATTCAGCGAATTAAATTCACCTGACGGGAATCCCCGATAGTGAGCATTTGTATTATCGGTATTGGATGCAGCAGCCTCCCATCCCACAGAAACATTTATATTATGTTTACTATGAAACGAACGAGTGTAATACAGAAAAGCATTTGTATTCCAATCTAAGCTTCCCCCCCTTTCCGTATATAAATCACCTGCCAAATATGCATCATCACTCTCACCATAGACACTCACCTTTGATGAAAGCGGATCATAAAACTTCTCACTGCTAGCATACTTCTTAGTAATACTAAATTGCCCTTTCACCGTCAAATAGTCATTCAAATACCAGTTCAGGCTAAGATTATTCACTAATTCATCATAGGCATTCCATTCATAATTCCCTAATGTGGCTTCATACAATGGATTATTCGAAGTACGTGAACTTGGTGACTGTGAATAACTCATTTTTTGCTTCAATGTTCCATCATCTTCATAAGGAGTCTCATAAGGCTGCATACGTGTATAATCGCTAAATGAACCATAAGGTGACTCTTTAGACTTTGTATGTCCAAAAGAAACTGTATTCTTTACTTGTAATTGTTTTACACGATAATCTAACGAAAATCCAATAGAATACCTATCACGGCCCGATCCTTTCATTACACCATTCACCCCATTATAAGAAGCATCTACACCATACCTAAGATTAGGAGTACCTCCTTCTATATACACACTATGCTTATGATCAAAAGCATTCTGTAAAGGCAATGACATCCAATCCGTATCAATTCCTTTTTGAATTAATGCATATTTTCTATAATAAGCATTCATTCCCTGAGAAGTGCTCTGATTGTTATTGTTTCCTTTATCAAATAAACCTGCCAATCTTTCAATTTCTAATTTTTGAGAAGCATTTGCCAAATTATAGTCACGTAAATCAGGCAGTTCTAATGTACCCGTAAAATTATAAGATACCCGTATTTCTCCCGGTTTGGGAGCCACAGTAGTAATTACAATTACACCATTGGCAGCACGGGAACCATAAACAGCTGTAGCAGCAGCATCTTTTAAGATAGTCATACTTTCAATACGAGTCGGGTCCAAATCATATACTTTCTCTATACTGACCTCAAAACCATCCATAATAAAGGTTGGAAGGTTCGGGTTATTCTCCAAATTAGATTTTGACAGTTGATCTCTATCGAGTTCTTTCACCCCTATTCCTGAACGTCCGCGAATGTACATCTCCGGTAAAGCATTCGGGTCAGAACCAAATTGATTGTTTGTCATCAACCGGAAAGAGGGATCGAATGATTGCAAAGCACCCAAAATATTTGTTTGAGAAACCTTACGTAAATCATCACCTGTAATCTGTGTAGAACTACCAGTAAAACTAGTTTTACGAACATTATTATATCCGGTCACAACTACATCTTCCAATGTTTTCACATCATCAACCAGAGTAATTTCAAGACTTTTCCGACGTGTAGCATCCACTTGAAGAGTCTGCTTTTTCATGCCGATAAAAGAGACTTCCAAGGTCACTTTATCGTTTTTCACATCCAGTGTAAACTCACCTTCAATATTGGTAGAAGTACCCGTACGAGTACCTTTCACAATAATACTAGCTCCCGGTATCGGCTCTCTATTCGCATCAACAACCATGCCACGGATACGATTTTCACGCTTCTCCGTCTGCATCTTACGAATAACAACAATACCATCTTTCACCACATAATCAAACCCTTGCGGATTTAAAATCAACTTAAGAGTCACTTCCCATCTCTCGTTCTTTGCATTAACAGATACCGGAGGAACTCCTTTAAACATTTGTGAATTGTACAACATATTCACTCCTGTCTGCTTCTTCACTGCATCCAAAGCCGTCTCAACTGAGACATTACGCAGATTCAAAGTCACCGTCTTGTCTTGTGACGGTAAAGCCCATGTGCTAAGCGTACAGCACATCGCCACTAAAAAACATAGCAGCCATCGTCTTTCTCTCATAAATTAACAATTAAACTTATCTAATATTCTATTTTGCTTCTAATCTTCCATTTTACCATAAATCAAAATATTCCGACCACTGATCTTATAAGTCAGATCACCGGTCAGTTCCAATGCCTCAAGGAATGAATTGATTGTCCCATAGCGCTTCAAACTACCACTATAAGTTATGTTGCGTAAATCTTCGGTTTCATAATATACTTGTATGTCGTACCAGCGCTCGAACGTTTCCATGATTTCTCCTAAAGAACGATTATTAAAGACATACAGGCCTTCTACCCAACCTACATATTCTTCCAGATCCACCGTACGTTTCTCTGAACCATTAGCCGAAACGACTGCCTGTTCACCCGGCAAGAGAGTGATAGCTTCCACATTCGGTGCAGAGAATTGCACTTTACCACGAACCAGTGTCGTGTAGCAGACGGAGGCGTTGATGTAAGCATTTACATTAAAAGCAGTACCCAACACAATCACATCTCCAAGATGGGTCCGCACAACAAACGGATGATTTTCATCCTCAGCGACATCAAAATAGGCCTCACCTTCCAAAGCTACAAGCCTACGCTTGCCGACGAAGCGTACAGGATAGGTCAACTTAGAGCCAGCATTCAAATGAACCGTAGTTCCATCCGCAAGGATTACCGTATTTTCTCCTCCACGCGGTATAACCAGTTCATTTGATTTTGCCGATTGCTCTTCAACGTTTTTTTCTTCGTGTTGTGTTGTAACGGTTGATTGATAAGACAGTACTCCTTCTTTATATTTTACCTGAATACCATCTACTACCACATTTACTTCTTTCTTATCCACATCAATGACACTACCATCAGGTAAGGTCAACTGTGCTTGTTGCGTACCCGGCTGAATCAAAGGTCTGCTTTCTTCTTTCGGAGAAGAGCTATTCAACATATAGAAAGAAAGCCCCACTGCGAAAATAACGACAGCGGCAGCAACATACCACCCGATGTGAAGAGACCGACGTCTTTGTCTTTCCGGTTCGACTTGTCCTATTTTTTGAAGGAAAGATTGATAAGCTTTCTTCGATGAATAATTTTGACGTTCCTTAAAGGCAGCTTTCAACGTCTCACTATTCTGCAATTGCTCATATATCTTCCGCAAGTCCGAACATTCCTCCAATCGCTTTTCAAGCTCCTGTTGTTCCGCTTCATCCGCTTCTCCTAGAAGAACTCTTCTCATCAAAGCAGCATCTTGATATACATTTTCGAACTTCTTCATCTTATTGACCATTTTTTAATTAAACGACTGTTTAATTTCTCTTTATTATAGATATACATAACCTATAGAAAAGGGTGACAAAAAGATTCTATTTTTTTAGTAGAATAATATAGAGAGCTCGATTTTTGCGACAAAAATATATCATTTTGTCACATCAAAAAAAGAAATAGCGGTGGTTTTAACAAAAAAAACAAAACTTAATCAATCTATAAAAAGGCAAATATGTATCAGAATGTTTTTTCTTATTTTTAGAGAAATAAACAAAGAATTATGGAATTCATGGAATCCCCCAGCTTCTCACGAAGAAATCTATAACTGCGCGTCTTTTGAGTTTTGACGGTGTTAATACTAATTCCCAGACGTTCCGCAATCTCTTCCCAAGTATACCCTTCAATTCTCAGCAAGATGATTCGGCGTTGTTCGGCTGGAAGTTCTTCAATATGGTGATACAACTGGCGGATAATTTCCTCCTTTACCGTTAAAGCATAAATCATATCCTCATCTTCCACACCTTCTCCCTCAGCAAGAGAACTTAAAATAGTATCATGGATCTGATTATTGCGTATATATAATAAGGTGTTATTATAGCAGGCACGATAAAGATAATTGGCGAGTTCCTTGATATCAGAGAAAGTACGCTTACCTTCCCAGATAGAAATAAAAACCTCCTGAACCAAATCTTCCACCGCATCGGGCACTGGCAATATCTTGGAAACATACACACATAGAGCGGCATAAAAACGATCATAGAAATCGCCCCATATCTTTTCATCCTTTCGGTTGACTCCCGCTACTATGGCGTCAATTTTATCCTTCATACTGTCACATTACCTGCGAAAAAAGAAAACAGAATTCATCAAAAACGCTGTAACTACTTACTTTTGCGATATTTACGAATGCAAATATATTGTTTTTTTCAGAAACGCAGGCTTAACCAAGCTACAAAATAGAAAATAAAAGCAGGCATACTAAAACTAATTTTTCATTTTCATCTCTCATATCTCTCATAAAAGGAAGGTAAACAACCTATGATCAGACGATTATATAATGAGAGATGATTTTAAAGTTCCGCATCTCTCATACTTTTCACGAGATCTCTCATATCTTTTACAGGATCTCTCATACTCTTTCCTCTCATGACAAACACAAGCTTCTTTTCTTCTTTATCCAACAGTACTTCAGCCCACAACCAACAGACATTTATATGCAAGGAAGCATTCAAGAGCGCTTTATCAAGCCATATTCCCCGCATTATCTATTGCGCATCCAAACCGTTGCACTCCAGTGAACAGATCATTGCACTTTAGTAAACAGTTCCGTCTACTCCAGTGAACGGTTCTATCCACTAGAGTGGAACGAATGGAATGTCGCTTTTATAATCTGAAAAGAGCGCCAATCCAGGATAAGACTACAGAGTATTCATCTATGAAATAGTACTGCTAATGACACAAACGGGCATAAAAAAAGAGCGAATCATTCCGCTCCACCTTAAAGAATCCCCATTAATGGGATTCTTCTTTTCTTCATCTTTCATTTACTTGTTACCTAAAAACTACTCTTTTACCAATACCTAATCAAAACAACCTTTTTCCTAAAAAACAATCTAAAAAATCTAATACCTTAAATTTATAAACTAATACCTTCTAATTTTTTACCTTTTAATTTTTCTTTTTCTAATACCTAAAAATCTAAGTAGTTTCACAACTACGATGCAAAGGTATAGCTGTTTTGGAAAATGACAAGAGACATTTTATTAAAAAATATATTTGAACTTATTTTTTTGACTTATGTCAAGAGTTCGGGTGAAAGACGAGTCTAGTTTCTTCAAAATTCTAGTAATTCCCGAAGTAGCAAAAAGAAAGCATACGAGAACATATAGAGGCAAAATTCTTACTTTTTAGTAGAAAGTAAACCACCAAAGCAACAAGAACAACTTTATTTTTTGAACAAACTGTATGTTCATAACCCGAAATTACGGCGTTTTTTCAATCCGCCCGTCCCTCTCCCCGATTTTTCGGAAGCAAAAACAGCTTAAAGATACAACTCTCGCAACTTTTCTGTAACTTTGCAGCGTTAGATAATAAATAAGATAGGAATGGATTTTAAGTACGACGTAATTGTAATTGGTGCCGGACATGCCGGTTGCGAAGCGGCAGCCGCTGCCGCTAATTTAGGTTCAAAGACTTGTCTCATCACAATGGACATGAACAAGATTGGACAGATGAGTTGCAACCCGGCAGTAGGAGGAATCGCCAAAGGACAAATTGTACGTGAAATAGATGCACTGGGTGGACAGATGGGATTGGTTACGGACGAGACGGCCATCCAATTCCGAATCTTAAACCGGTCAAAAGGTCCTGCCATGTGGAGTCCGCGCGCTCAATGTGATCGCGCCAAGTTTATCTGGTCCTGGCGGGAAAAACTGGAGAACACACCCAATCTTCATATCTGGCAAGATACCGTCTGCGAACTTCTGGTAGAGAACGGAGAGGTGACCGGCCTTGTTACAGTTTGGGGAGTTACCTTCAAAGCGAAGTGTGTCGTACTAACCGCAGGAACTTTCCTCAACGGACTTATGCACGTCGGACGTCATAAGTTGCCGGGAGGAAGAATGGCCGAACCGGCTTCTTACCAACTGACCGAATCCATCGCCCGTCACGGGAGCACATACGGTAGAATGAAAACCGGAACTCCGGTACGAATAGATGCACGCAGCGTTCATTTTGATCAGATGGAAACACAGGATGGAGAATGTGACTTCCATAAGTTTTCATTTATGAACACAAGCGTACGGCATTTAAAACAACTTCAATGCTGGACCTGCTATACGAATGAGGAAGTACATCGCATCCTACGCGAAGGTCTGCCGGATTCCCCTCTATTCAACGGACAGATTCAGAGTATCGGTCCACGTTATTGTCCGAGTATCGAAACCAAGATCGTTACTTTCCCCGACAAGAACCAGCATCAGTTGTTCCTGGAACCGGAAGGTGAAACCACCCAAGAATTATACTTGAACGGATTTTCTTCCTCGCTTCCGATGGATATACAGATCGCAGCGCTAAAACAAATTCCGGCATTCAAAGATTTGGTGATCTACCGCCCGGGATATGCCATCGAATATGACTACTTCGACCCGACACAATTGAAACATACGTTGGAATCGAAGATTATCAAAAATTTATTCTTTGCCGGACAGGTGAATGGTACTACCGGATATGAAGAAGCCGGAGGACAAGGATTAATAGCCGGAATCAACGCACATATCAATTGTCATGGTGGCAAAGCATTCACATTAGCACGTGACGAAGCATATATAGGCGTATTGATCGATGATCTGGTAACAAAAGGTGTAGATGAACCTTATCGGATGTTCACCTCACGGGCAGAATATCGAATCTTACTCCGAATGGATGACGCAGATATGCGACTCACCGAAAGAGCCTATCAGCTTGGCCTGGCCAAAGAAGATCGTTATCAATTAATGAAAAGCAAAAAGGAAGCAGTGGAGCAAATCGTTTCCTTCGCACAAAATTATTCGATGAAACCTGCATTAATCAATGATGCACTCGAAAAGATAGGAACCACTCCCCTGCGTCAAGGATGCAAGTTGATAGAAATACTGAATCGTCCGCAAGTGACGATTGAAAACATATCAGAGCATATTCCGGCATTCCAACGGGAATTGGAAAAAGCGACAAGCTCCGATGAGGGCCGAAAAGAAGAAATTCTCGAAGCTGCTGAAATCTTAATCAAGTATCAAGGATACATTGACAGAGAACGGATGATAGCAGAAAAGCTGGCACGATTGGAAAGTATAAAAATTAAAGGGAGGTTTGATTATGCTTCCATTCAGTCGCTATCTACCGAAGCCCGCCAAAAGCTGGTAAAGATAGATCCGGAAACAATTGCCCAAGCAAGCAGAATACCGGGAGTATCTCCAAGCGACATCAATGTATTACTGGTGCTTTCGGGACGATGATAATGCGCAACGTTTCACGTGAAACAAAACATTTAAAGAAACGATATAAATCAATGATTATGAGCAAAGAAACGCTAATCAAAAGTATTCGGGAAATACCAGATTTCCCCATTCCCGGAATCTTGTTTTATGATGTTACGACATTATTCAAAGACCCGTGGTGTTTGCAGGAATTGTCGGATGTCATGTTCGATATGTATAAGGACAAAGGTATCACAAAAGTTATAGGCATAGAATCAAGAGGTTTCATCATGGGGCCTATTCTGGCAACCCGTCTGAATGCCGGCTTTGTCCCTATCCGCAAACCAGGCAAGCTTCCGGCCGAAACACTTGAGGCAAGTTATGACAAGGAATACGGAAAAGATACCGTGCAGATTCATAAAGATGCGCTGGACGAGAACGATGTAGTTCTGATACACGACGATCTGCTGGCAACAGGAGGAACAATGAAAGCAGCTTGTGAACTTGTGAAAATGCTAAAGCCTAAAAAAGTATATGTAAACTTCATCATCGAGTTGAAAGACCTGAACGGGAAAGCCGTATTCGGCGATGATGTAGAGGTAGAATCCGTACTGACGCTATAATACTCCGCGTCCTCTGTGTGATGAAACCCAAAGAATGAGAATAAGCATACGTATGGAAGCGAAGTTCAATGAATATCTGAAAGGAATCGTAGCCAATCTTCCCGAAAAGCCGGGTATTTATCAATACCTGAATTCGGAAGGAACGATTATATACGTTGGAAAGGCTAAAAATTTAAAGAAAAGGGTCTACTCCTATTTCAGTAAAGAACACGAACCCGGAAAGACACGGGTGTTGGTCAGCAAAATCGTGGATATTCGCTACATTGTGGTCAACACGGAAGAGGACGCTCTCCTTCTGGAAAATAATCTGATAAAGAAATACAAACCCCGTTACAACGTTTTATTGAAGGATGACAAGACTTATCCTTCTATTTGCGTACAAAACGAGTATTTTCCCCGAGTTTTCAAAACGAGAAAGATAATAAGAAATGGTTCTTCCTATTATGGTCCGTATAGCCATATCCCCTCGATGTATGCGGTATTGGACTTAATAAAGCATCTATATCCTTTGCGGACTTGCAATTTAAATTTAAGCCCGGAGAACATTCGGGCAGGCAAATTCAATGTTTGCCTGGAATATCATATCAAGAAATGCGCCGGACCATGCATCGGGCTGCAATCACAGGAAGACTACCTCAAGAATATCGATGAAATCAAAGAGATTCTCAAGGGAAATACGCAAGAAGTAAGCCGTATGCTGCTGGAGAAAATGCAGACATTGGCAGGTGAGATGAAGTTTGAGGAGGCACAGAAAATAAAAGAGAAGTATCTTTTAATAGAAAACTATCGTTCGAAGTCGGAAGTGGTCAGCTCTGTCCTTCATAATATAGATGTCTTTTCTATCGAAGAAGATGAAACCAATTCGGCCTTTATCAATTACCTCCATATCACCAACGGAGCTATCAACCAGGCTTTCACTTTCGAATATAAGAAGAAGCTGAATGAATCAAAAGAAGAGCTTCTGACGCTGGGCATTATCGAGATGCGAGAGCGTTACAAGAGTCAGTCGAGAGAGATTATCGTTCCTTTTGAGCTTGATATGGAGCTGAATAATGTCGTTTTCACCGTTCCCCAACGGGGAGATAAGAAGAAGCTATTGGAACTTTCCATCTTAAACGTGAAGCAATACAAGGCCGACCGCCTGAAGCAGGCGGAAAAGCTGAATCCGGAGCAGAGAAGCATGCGTTTGATGAAAGAGATACAACAAGAATTGCATTTGGAAAGGCCTCCATTGCAGATTGAATGTTTCGATAACTCGAACATACAAGGTTCTGACGCAGTGGCAGCCTGCGTCGTATTTAAAAAAGCCAAACCATCGAAAAAGGATTACCGAAAATATAATATAAAGACCGTCGTAGGCCCGGATGACTACGCTTCGATGAAAGAAGTCGTCAGAAGGCGTTATCAGCGTGCTATTGAAGAAAACGCTCCTCTACCCGACCTGATCATCACTGATGGTGGAAAAGGGCAAATGGAGGTCGTCAGAGAAGTTATTGAGGATGAATTACGCCTCAATATTCCTATTGCCGGACTGGCAAAAGACAACCGCCACCGTACATCGGAACTCCTATTCGGCTTTCCACCGCAAACAATCGGTATCAAGCAGCATAGCCCGCTTTTCCGCCTACTGACACAGATTCAGGATGAAGTACACCGCTTTGCAATCAGTTTCCATCGCGATAAACGCAGCAAACGGCAAGTGGCATCTGCGCTGGATACCATCAAAGGGATTGGAGAAAAGACCAAAACGGCTCTTCTAAAAGAGTTCAAGAGCGTAAAACGAATCAAAGAGGCCTCATTAGAGGATATTGCTGCCGTTGTCGGAGAAGCCAAAGCAAAAATAGTCAAAGAAGGATTATAATATTTTCTTCCCAATACACCGTTTTCTCTTCTTAATTTTGTAAATTTGCCTTTCATAATCATGAAATAAAAGAAGAGTAATGCGAATTGTTATACAACGGGTAAGCCATGCATCAGTCACTATTGACGGAAACTGCAAGTCTGCCATCGGAAAAGGAATGCTGATTTTAGTCGGTATCGAGGAAGCCGACGGTCAGGAGGACATTGACTGGCTCTGCAAAAAGATAGTAAATCTGCGTATTTTCGACGATGAAAATGGAGTAATGAATAAGTCTATTCTGGAAGACGGAGGCGAGATTCTGGTCATCAGCCAGTTCACTTTACACGCTTCCACCAAGAAAGGGAACCGCCCCTCCTACATCAAAGCCGCAAAACCGGATGTATCCATTCCGCTTTACGAGCAGTTCTGCAAAGATCTGAGCAGCGCATTGGGCAAGGCAATCGGTACAGGTACTTTCGGGGCGGATATGAAAGTCGAACTTTTAAACGACGGCCCTGTTACTATATGTATAGATACCAAGAATAAAGAATAACAGACTGACTAACCATCAGTAACAACCCTATTAATCACAATTATTAACCCCTAAGCACTAAAGAAATGACTCTGGAAGAAGCTCAAAAACAAGTAGACCAATGGGTGAAGACATACGGCGTCCGCTACTTTAGCGAGTTGACCAATATGGCAGTTCTGACCGAAGAAGTCGGAGAACTGGCACGGGTTATGGCTCGAAAATATGGCGACCAATCCTTCAAAGAGGGAGAAAAAGACAACCTTGATGAAGAAATAGCAGACGTATTATGGGTGCTTCTCTGCATTGCCAACCAGACGGGTGTAGATATCACCGACGCGTTGCAAAAGAGTATAGACAAGAAAACGAAACGAGATAATAAAAGACATATCAACAACCCAAAACTGAAAGATCATGGAAGAGAATAACTCACAGCCTAGCAAGTATGATGCCGCACTGGCAAAGTATAACACCAATCTGAACGATGCGGACATCCAGGCTCGCGTAGCCGAACTGATCGAGAAGAAAGTTCCGGAAAACAATACGGAAGACGTTAAGAAGTTCCTGTTCAACTGTATCGACCTGACTACCCTGAACAGCACAGATAGCGATGAAAGCGTAATGCATTTCACCGAAAAAGTCAATCAGTTTGACGATGAATACCCTGATCTGAAGAATGTAGCGGCAATCTGCGTATATCCTAATTTTGCCGCTATCGTCAAGAATACGTTGGAGGTAGACGGAGTCAATATCGCCTGTGTATCAGGAGGTTTCCCTTCATCTCAGACTTTCATCGAAGTAAAAGTAGCAGAAACTGCATTGGCAATCACAGACGGTGCCGATGAAATAGACATCGTCATCTCCATAGGCAATTTCTTGAGCGGAGACTACGAAGGAATGTGCGAAGAAATAGTGGAGTTGAAGGAAGTGTGCAAAGAACATCATCTGAAAGTAATCCTCGAAACAGGAGCCTTGAAGAGTGCTTCCAACATCAAGAAAGCCTCCATCCTATCCATGTATTCGGGTGCGGATTTCATCAAAACGTCCACCGGCAAGCAACAGCCTGCCGCCACTCCGGAAGCTGCGTATGTGATGTGTGAAGCCATCAAGGAATACTATCAGAAAACAGGAAATAAAGTCGGCTTCAAACCGGCAGGAGGTATCAATACGGTCAACGATGCAGTTGTTTATTACACCATCGTCAAGGAAGTACTGGGCGAGGAATGGCTCAACAACCAGCTGTTCCGCTTGGGTACCAGCCGTCTGGCTAATCTCCTCCTTTCGGATATCAAAGGCGAAGAAATCAAATTCTTCTAAACCCCAAGGGCTACATTAGCAATCAAATATGCCCTGCCGCGCTGGCTCCCGTCTTTACGGAAGCCGACGTGGCATTTTTTATATTAAGAAAAACTAAAGTTCGTTATCCTACAATTCGGAAAATTCTTATCTTTGTAAACGATTTAGCGATGAAAATATAGCTAATCAGTTATATTAGAGAACGTTTCATTTATTACCAACTTCCTGGAATTCGGCAAAATTCAAAGTTATGAAGGTAATAAGCAAACGGGTCTCACGCACCTTCATGTATATACTTTTGTTATATATCGAATGGAGCGTGGGACTGTTGCTTGTATTATCATAACGGCTTGCCGAAGCCTCAGGAGGATACATTGCAACAGTTCTCACGCTTTTCATAAATCTGAATGAAAGTATAGGATGGACGTATACACGAGAACCTTACGATTCAATCATAACCCTCTAAATCTATTCCTCAAAACCGAGAGGAAAAAGGGATTACGCATCGGCTATATGGAAGCCGCATTGGAAGGATTTTATCTTAATTCCATGGAAACCGGAATGCATCCGCAAAAATTATCCGATTTGTTGTTAGAGAAATTTTATTGTAACGATACCGAATCCGTCACCGGATTATTCCAATTTCTGATCAATGAAGGCGATAGGGTCTCCTATCAAATCATGCTACCTCACCTGCTTTCAGCAAGTAACATACATGAGTTCGAAGAGATCATCCACAAACGCTTTTTCGGAATAGAACGCTTCATCCGGCAAGGAAAGAATCTATACAATTTCGTGAAGTATACAGAGGAAAGAAGAGACCCTATTATATGGATAAATGATTTGGAAAGAGGTATTGTCGGATGGGATATGGGGCTGCTCGTAGGATTGGTTCGCAGTGCTTTAGGAAGCGGATATATTACAAAAGAAGAAGCCTGGAGATACATAGACCAGGCCAATACATTATGCGCTGATGTACTCCATACACCGGAAGAAATAGATAAAAGCTTCCTAATAGGCAAAGCTATGAAATCAGAAAAGATAGAAGATTGGGATCGATTTTTGTCTTGTTATTCCCGGTTGGATAAATATCGAAAGTAATCATTTTTCGCGGTCCACCACGTAATTCAGATAGGCCCGGAGAGCTGTACATACATCCGAATCCGGCAAAGAGGCCAATAATCCTAGAGCTTTCTCTTTATACAGGTTCATGGTTTGAATTGCATATTCGATACCTCCGCTTTCTTTGATAAACGCGATCAAACGGGCTATTTCGTCAGGGGTAGCCGTACCGTCTTTCACTTTGATCGCAATCTCCCGGGCAGCATCGTCCTTCGTATTGTTCAGCACATAGAGAGCCGGTAAGGTCAACTTGCCTTCGAGCATATCATTACCTGTCGGCTTACCAATCTCCTTACTATTAAAGTAGTCAAAAATATCATCTTTAATCTGGAAGCAAATACCAATATACTCCCCTAGTAAACGGGCGAATTCGGCTTCTTCCTCATTTGCATCTACCGAGAGGGCGGCAGCCTTCGTGCAGGCAGCAAAAAGAGCAGCGGTTTTCTTACGGATTACATCAAAATAAACGGATTCCGAGAAGCTATGATTACTTACATTCGAAAGTTGAAGCAATTCACCGTCGGCAAGATCCTGCCCCAGCAAAGAAACCAGTCGAATGATAGGATGGCTTTTCGTTTGCTCGGCGTGAACCAGACTAGTGGCAAGCAAATAATCTCCCGTCAACACGGCTACCTTATTATTAAAGATGGCATTCACTGAAAGCTGACCACGACGTTCGGTACTCTCATCCACCACATCGTCATGCACCAAACTGGCTGTATGAAGCAGTTCCAGCGAAACAGCCGCATGAAGGGTAGAAGGACGGACGGCATCGTAAAGACGTGCCACCAACAAGACAAGAATAGGACGCATCATCTTACCATTCCTCTGCCGTATATGGGATACGACACTGTCGAGCAATGCATTCGAACTGAAAAGAGAACTATCAAAAAGTTTCTTGAAAGCCTCCAGTTCCGCTTCAATCGGAGTTCTGATAAGTGATATACTGTCCATTTACTACACAATTTGAGCACAAAAGTAATAATAAAACGCTTAATACGGTATTTTTTTGTACTTTTACCATGAAAAATTAATTAAATCTATGGATTCAGATAATAAATTATTTCTTTTAGACGCTTATGCACTGATATACCGTGCATACTACGCCTTTATCAAAAACCCCAGAATCAACTCCAAAGGATTCAATACTTCAGCCATACTAGGCTTTGTGAATACCCTCGAAGAGGTGCTGAAAAAAGAGAACCCGACGCATATAGGAGTGGCTTTCGACCCTTCGGGGCCTACCTTCCGCCACGAAGCTTTCGAACAATATAAAGCACAACGCGAAGAAACTCCGGAAGCAATCCGATTATCCGTACCTATTATAAAGGATATTATCCGTGCTTATCGCATTCCTATTCTGGAGGTTGCCGGTTACGAAGCCGATGACGTGATAGGAACACTTGCTACCGAAGCCGGTCGTCAAGGCATCACTACTTATATGATGACACCTGATAAGGATTACGGACAATTGGTAAGTGACAAGGTATTCATGTACCGTCCCAAACATACGGGAGGCTTTGAGGTAATGGGAGTGGAAGAAGTGAAAGCCAAGTTCGATATTAAGTCTCCGGCACAAGTGATTGATATGCTCGGTCTGATGGGCGACTCTTCGGATAATATCCCTGGCTGTCCCGGCGTAGGCGAAAAGACCGCTCAGAAACTGATTGCCGAATTCGGAAGTATCGAGAACCTATTGGAGCATACCGACCAACTGAAAGGAGCATTAAAGACAAAAGTGGAAACGAACCGGGAGATGATAACATTTTCTAAATTCCTGGCAACTATCAAAACCGATGTACCTATCCAACTTGAGATGGATGCGCTCGTTCGCGAGCAACCGGACGAAGAGGCGCTTCGTTCCATCTTCGAGGAACTGGAATTTAGAACACTTATCGACCGGGTACTTAAAAAAGAGACTTCCGCTCCTCTCCCACTCTTTCCCGAAAAAAGTGAAGGGATACAAGGCGATTTATTTGCAAATTTCACGGGCAACGAGCCGAGTGAAGCCAAAAAATCGAATCTAGAGACGTTAGAATCGCTCTGTTGTGACTATCAACTCATTGATACAGAAGAGAAAAGAAAGAAAATTATTCAAAAGTTACTTACATCTAAAATTCTCTCGTTAGATACGGAAACCACCGGAACGGAACCGATGGATGCAGAATTGGTCGGAATGAGTTTCTCCATTAACGAAAATGAAGCATTTTATGTCCCGGTTCCCGCAAACCAAGAAGAAGCGTTAAAAATCGTCAATGAGTTTCGACCAATATTCGAAAACGAAAGTTCGCTGAAAGTGGGGCAAAATATCAAGTACGATATGATTGTTCTCCAAAATTATGGAGTGGAAGTAAAAGGTCCGCTCTTCGACACAATGATTGCTCACTATGTTCTTCAACCGGAACTTCGTCACGGGATGGATTATCTGGCAGAAATCTATTTGCATTATCAGACGATTCATATCGATGAGTTGATAGGGCCAAAAGGTAAAAACCAGAAGAATATGCGCGACCTTGCTCCGAAGGATGTTTACCGCTACGCTTGCGAAGATGCAGACGTAACGCTGAAATTGAAAAACGTACTGGAGAAGGAATTGAAAGAGAATGGCGCCGAACGTTTGTTCTATGATATCGAAATGCCTCTCGTCCCGGTATTGGTCAATATAGAAAGAAACGGAGTGTTATTGGATACGGAAGCATTGAAACAGTCGTCCGCTCATTTTACAGAACAGATGGAACGCATCGAAAAAGAGATTTATGATCTGGCAGGCGAGACTTTCAATATCGCTTCGCCGAAACAGGTCGGTGAAGTTCTGTTCGATAAGCTGAAGATTGTAGAAAAAGCCAAAAAGACAAAGACAGGGCAATATGTCACTTCGGAAGAGGTTCTCGAAAGTCTTCGCCACAAACATCCGGTGGTGGAGAAAATTCTGGAACACCGCGGACTGAAGAAGTTACTGGGAACGTATATCGACGCACTCCCTCAACTTATCAATCCACGTACGGGAAGGGTACATACTTCTTTCAATCAGACTGTCACCGCTACAGGACGTCTCAGCTCAAGCAATCCGAACTTACAGAATATCCCCATACGCGACGAGAACGGAAAAGAGATCCGTAAAGCATTTATTCCGGATGAAGGTTGTCTTTTCTTTTCCGCCGACTATTCACAGATCGAGCTACGGATTATGGCACATCTCAGTGAGGATAAGAATATGATCGACGCCTTCCTCAGTAATCATGACATCCACGCTGCAACAGCCGCTAAGGTTTATAAGATTGATCTGAAGAATGTGGATTCTGATATGCGCCGCAAAGCAAAAACCGCCAATTTCGGTATTATATATGGTATATCTGTTTTCGGACTTGCCGAACGGATGAATGTAGAGCGAAAAGAAGCCAAAGAATTAATCGACGGTTACTTTGAAACCTATCCCGGAGTAAAGGCCTACATGGATCAGAGTATCCGGGTGGCTCAAGAGAAAGGATATGTGGAAACGATTTTCCACCGGAAACGTTTCTTACCAGACATCAACTCCCGGAATGCAGTCGTACGCGGATATGCGGAACGAAACGCTATCAATGCTCCTATTCAGGGAAGCGCGGCCGATATTATCAAGGTGGCTATGGCACGTATTTACCAACGGTTCCGGGCAGAAGGAATAAAAGCCAAAATGATTCTGCAAGTACACGACGAATTAAATTTCAGTGTCCCCATTGATGAGAAAGAACGGGTAGAAGAAATCGTTATCGAAGAAATGGAAAAAGCATACCGTATGCACGTTCCCTTAAAAGCGGATTGCGGATGGGGAAAGAACTGGCTCGAAGCACATTAAAACCGATAATGCATCTTGCACCGCCACAGCGCATACCGGCAAAATTGCAACAGGATTAAGTAATAACATTATTTAACCTGACAACCAGAAAGCAAGAAAAAGGAACACTTTTTCAACGAAGTGATTCATTCTATATCCGGCAGATTGACTGCCGGATATTTTTTTGTCACCAATATTGCCAAAAAGCAAGTCAATACTAGCGCACGAATCTGACATTTTGATAATATTTCATCCTCAATATTGCATAAATACCAAATTAATATGTAATTTCGCAGCGTAAAACAGATGCAGTTATAGAAAAATGAAAGAATAACCCAAAAACTTAAATAGCCATGAAAGCCAAAGTATTTTTAAAGATGTTCGTTGTATCAGTAGTTCTTCTGGTTGCATCACTTGCCACTTCTGCGCGCAGCAATGATGGTCAACTGATCTACAATCCGGTAGAAGAAAATGGTATGACAATAGGACAAACTGTTTACAAAATGGACGGAAGCACCCTTACTAACTACATGAAGTACAATTATAAGTACGATGATAGCAAACGGATGGTTGAAAGTGAAGCTTTGAGATGGGACAGTGACAAGGATGAATGGCAAAAAGATTTACGAATCAACTATATTTACGAAGGTAAAACCGTCACTACCAATTACTATAAATGGAACACTAAAAAGCAAGCCTACGTATTGGTTCCCGAAATGACCGTTACGATGGATAATACAAATATGTAACAAAACTCTCTCTCATTCTAATATTCTAATAGCAAGGAATGCCGCTTCTGGTGAAGAAGTGGCATTTCACATTATATAATCGGATGTTCCACGTGAAAATACATTATTTATCCTGAATCCCAATCAATCTTATTATTTTTTTAATACCTTTGTACCCATATAAATATGAGTAACTGACCTAATGAGTCCACTGAACTTCACCCACATTCTGACACAGGCAGTCGATGAGCTATCGGAAAGCGAATCTTACAAAGGACTGTTTCATCAACACAAAGATGGCGAACCACTGCCTTCTGCTAAAGTCTTGTATGAAATTATCGAGCTCTCACGCTCTATTCTATTTCCCGGTTATTACGGAAATTCGACCATTAACAGCCGGACTATCAATTATCACATTGGTGTAAACGTTGAGAAACTATTTGATCTGCTCGCAGAGCAAATTCTGGCCGGATTGTGTTTTAGTACTTCCATAGAAGGAAAATGCAACGTCTGCTCCGACTCCAAACGGGAAGAAGCAGCCCGCCTTGCCGCTAAGTTTATCAGCAAACTGCCCACCATGAGGAAAATACTGGCAACAGATGTGGAAGCTGCCTATAACGGTGACCCTGCCGCCGAAAGCTATGGAGAGGTAATCTTCTGCTATCCGGCTATTAAAGCTATCAGCAATTATCGGATAGCACACGAATTGCTGGAACTCGGAGTGCCTTTAATTCCCCGTATCATCACAGAAATGGCGCATAGCGAAACAGGGATTGATATCCATCCGGCAGCTAAAATAGGCAGTTACTTCACTATCGACCACGGTACGGGTGTCGTAATCGGTGCAACCAGTATTATCGGTAATAATGTCAAACTATACCAAGGTGTTACTTTGGGGGCCAAAAGTTTCCCGTTGGATGCTGACGGAAAGCCTATCAAAGGGATTCCCCGCCACCCTATTCTGGAGGACAATGTTATTGTTTATTCCAACGCCACTATCTTGGGAAGAATCACTATCGGGCACGATGCAACTGTAGGAGGTAACATCTGGGTAACGGAGAACGTGCCTGCCGGAGCAAGAATCGTACAAACCAAAGCAAAAAAATAATATCAAATAACTATATATGAGCGAACAATTCGAGATGATAGCCAAGACCTTCCAAGGACTGGAAGAGATACTTGCAGAGGAACTGACAACACTAGGAGCCAACGACATTCAAATAGGCCGTCGAATGGTTTCATTCAGTGGAGATAAACGTATGATGTATAAAGCAAATTTCTGCCTTCGTACTGCTATCCGCATTCTGAAACCAATTAAAAACTTCACTGCTAAAGATGCAGACGAGGTTTATAATCAGATACAAACCATTCCATGGGAAGAATATCTTGATGTAAACAAGACATTTGCCATTGATGCGGTAGTGTTCAGCGAAGAATTCCGCCATTCAAAGTTCGTTTCATATAAGGTAAAGGATGCGATTGTGGATTACTTCCGCGAGAAAACCGGGAAACGCCCGTCTGTCCGCATCAACAATCCGGACGTACTGCTGAATATTCACATTGCACAGACTACTTGCACTTTGTCTTTGGACTCTTCAGGAGAATCACTGCACCGTCGCGGTTATCGCCAGGAAGCGGTAGAGGCTCCGTTGAATGAGGTGTTGGCTGCCGGCATGATTCTGATGACCGGATGGCGTGGAGAATGCGACCTGATTGACCCGATGTGCGGTTCGGGCACTATTCCTATCGAAGCGGCACTGATTGCAAAGAATATTGCACCGGGAGTATTCCGTAAAGGATTTGCTTTCGAGAAATGGGTGGATTTCGATGCGGATATGTTCGATGAGATTTACAATGACGACAGCCAGGAGCGTGAATTTGCTCATAAGATTTATGGGTATGATAACAATCCGAAAGCGAATGAGATTGCAACTCACAATATAAAAGCTGCCGGTGTGTCGAAAGACGTCGTGCTGAAACTCCAACCGTTCCAACAGTTTGAACAGCCAAAAGAGAAATCAATCATCATTACCAATCCTCCTTATGGAGAACGTATTTCTACAAATGATTTGCTCGGTCTCTATCAAATGATCGGCGAACGTCTGAAACATGCGTTTGTAGGAAACGAAGCATGGGTGCTTTCTTATCGGGAAGAGTGTTTCGACCAGATTGGTTTGAAGGCAAGCCAGAAGGTTCCTTTGTTCAATGGACCATTAGAGTGTGAGTTCCGCAAATATGAGATTTTTGACGGAAAATACAAAGAGTTCAAGAGCCAGGAAGAGGGTGAAGAGAAGAAAGAAGGTGAAACTGAACAGACTCCAAGATTCAGAGAAAGAAAAGAATTTAAGCCACGCAGAGAAGGTGAGTCCAGACCTCGCAGAGAGGGAGAATACAAGCCACGTAAAGAAGGTGGTGATTTCAAAGGTGGTGACAGAGATAGAAAACCACGCGGAGAATTCCGTGAAGGAAGAGATTCGAGAGGACCAAGAGAATTTAGGGGGAACCGGGAGCCGAGAATTCCGAAGAAGGAAGAGGAATAAGTTGTTTCAACCTTGGGCACTTATTCGCTCCATAATTCACTAGTTAATAATTAATTAAAAACTTGAAATTCCAATTTGGAACTTCAAGTTTACATCATAGTTCTAATGTTCAACCGAAAATCGGAACCAGTCAAAAATGGATGATATAGCCATTATAGAAAACAAAATATACGAAATCAGAGGGCAAAAGGTTATGCTTGACTTTGATTTAGCAGAAATGTATGGAGTTGAGACTAAACGTCTCAAAGAACAAGTGCGTCGTAATATCGAGCGCTTTCCTGCTGAGTTTATGTTCGAGCTAACAAAAGAAGAAGTCCAGTTTTCAAGGTCGCAAATTGCGACCTTGAAAACTGGACAAGGACATAACATCAAATATCTTCCATTTGCATTTACTGAATATGGTATAGTCATGTTATCTAGCGTCCTCAAATCCAAGACCGCTGTGGAAGTGAATATCAATATTATTCGCGCTTTTGTACGTATGCGCCAATATCTTCTATCTAATGTTCCTCAAAAAGAATTGGAAGAATTAAAACAACGCATCGAATATCTCGAAGAAGATATTACTTCTGATAGAGAAAGTTACGAAAAACAATTTGACGACCTATTTAATGCCTTTGCAAAAATAAGTGCAATTATCCAATCAAAGCAGACTCCTTTGGACAGAGTAAAAATAGAAGGATTTAAAACAAATAATAAAGAAAAGAGCAATGAGTAAAATTGGAAAAAGAGCTATTCTGTTATTGTTGGCACTACCAATCGGATTCAATGTTATGGCACAAGAAACCAAAAAGCCGACGCTGGAAGAACTGATTCCGGGCGGCGAGAGTTACCTCTATGCAGAAAACCTGTACGGACTGCAATGGTGGGGTAACGAATGCATCAAACCGGGCATCGACACTCTTTATTCGATTCAACCCCAAACAGGAAAAGAAGAAGTCCTGTTCACCCGTGAACAAATAAACAAAGCACTGGCATCTGCCGGATACCCAAAGCTATCTCATCTTTACGACCTCCGGTTTCTTTGGGATGACAAAACGGAAGTATTGCTGCCTAGAAACGTCCGCTATGCTGTTTACAATTGGAAGAAGGGAGAAGTTATCGGCAGAGATGACCTGCCCAAAGAACCATCTGCCAACTATGACTATGCTATCAATAAGAATCTCGCCTATACCGTAAAAAATAACCTGTATGTCAACGGACGACGAATCACCAACGAACCCGAAGGTATCGTTTGCGGACAATCTGTGCACCGCAATGAATTCGGTATCAACAAAGGAACCTTTTGGAGTCCGAAAGGCAATTTGCTCGCTTTCTACCGCATGGACGAAAGTATGGTGACTCAATATCCTCTTGTAGACATCACAGCACGTGTAGGAGAAGTAAATAACATACGTTATCCGATGGCCGGAATGACCAGCCACAAGGTACAAGTCGGTATTTATAACCCTTCTACCGATAAAAGCATTTACTTGAATACAGGCGATCCCACCAATCGTTATTTCACCAATATCAGTTGGGCGCCGGACGAAAAAAGTCTTTATCTCATAGAGGTAAACCGCGATCAGAACCATGCCAAACTCTGCCAATATAATGCAGAGACAGGTGAGCTGATGCAAACTTTATATGAAGAGACACATCCCAAATACGTCGAACCGCAAAATCCAATCGTATTCTTGCCATGGGATGACACCAAGTTCATCTACCAAAGTCAGCGGGATGGCTACAACCACCTTTATCTCTTCGATACACGCACCAAGATATATCCCGAAACACATACTTCTGCCAACGGTGGCACATACCGTCAATACTGTAAGGTAAAACAACTAACTAAAGGAGATTGGTTGGTAAGTGAGATTCTGGGATTCAATACCAAACGCAAAGATATCATCTTCACTGCCATAGAGGGGTTGAAGAGCGGACATTTCGCCGTTAACACCGGCAACGGAAAGATGAGTCAGCCGTTCAGCACCTCTCAAGAAAGCGAACATAACGGACTGCTCAATGCGTCCGGCACATATCTTATCGACCGTTATTCGACCAAAGACCAACCCCGCATTATCAATCTGGTAGACACAAAGAAGTTCAAAGAAACCGTCAATCTGCTAACCGCCAAAAGTCCTTACGAAGGCTACCAAATGCCAAGTATCGAAACCGGAACAATCAAAGCAGCCGATGGCACTACCGACCTGCATTTCCGAATCATGAAACCGGCAGACTTCGATTCAAGCAAGAAATACCCGGTTATCGTCTATGTTTACGGAGGTCCTCATGCACAATGTGTCACCGGAGGATGGCAGAACGGTGCACGCGGATGGGATACTTATATGGCAAATAAAGGTTATATCATGTTCACCATCGACAATCGTGGCAGCAGTAACCGTGGACTGGCATTTGAGAACGCCACTTTCCGTCGTCTCGGTGTGGAAGAAGGCAAAGACCAAGTAAAAAGTATAGAATATCTGAAATCCCTGCCTTACGTGGACAGTGAGCGTATCGGCGTACATGGATGGAGTTTCGGAGGACACATGACTACTGCCCTGCTTCTCCGCTATCCGGAAATATTCAAAGTAGGTGTTGCCGGAGGTCCTGTGATAGACTGGGGGTACTACGAAATAATGTACGGCGAACGCTATATGGATACACCCGAAACGAATCCGGAAGGCTACAAGGAGTGTAATTTGAAGAACTTAGCCGGACAGTTGAAAGGCCATCTGTTGATCATTCACGATGATCATGATGACACCTGTGTGCCGCAGCACACCCTATCGTTCATGAAAGCCTGCGTAGACGCACGCACTTATCCCGACCTGTTCATTTACCCGTGCCATAAACACAACGTAATGGGCCGTGACCGCGTACATCTGCACGAGAAAATTACCCGATATTTTGAAGAACATCTATAATACCAACTCATTATGAAGATATTATTACTAGGCTCGGGCGGCCGCGAACATGCACTTGCATGGAAAATAGCCCAAAGTCCGAAAGTTGAAAAACTATACATTGCACCGGGTAATGCCGGAACAACTGCCGTAGGCGAGAATGTCAATATCAAAGCAACTGATTTTGACGCTATCAGTACTTTCGCCTTGAAAGAAAACATCGAAATGGTAGTAGTAGGTCCCGAAGATCCGTTGGTAGAAGGAATCTATGACTATTTCCAGAATCGTCCGGAGTTAAAACATATTGCTGTTATCGGTCCTTCCGCACAGGGAGCACAGCTGGAAGGAAGCAAGGAATTTGCAAAAGGCTTTATGATGCGTCATCATATCCCGACAGCCCGTTATAAGAGCATTACTTCCGCCAACATCGAAGAAGGTCTGGCCTTCCTCGAAACACTGGAAGCTCCTTACGTACTGAAAGCCGACGGACTTTGTGCCGGAAAAGGCGTTCTTATCCTTCCTACTCTGGATGAAGCGAAGAAAGAACTGAAAGAAATGCTCGGTGGTATGTTCGGCTCTGCATCTGCAACTGTTGTCATCGAAGAATTCCTAAGTGGTATCGAGTGCTCCGTGTTCGTACTGACAGATGGAGAAAACTATAAGGTCCTCCCCGTTGCCAAAGACTACAAACGTATCGGCGAAGGCGATAAAGGACTGAATACAGGCGGTATGGGTAGTGTAACCCCCGTTCCGTTCGCCGATGAAGTGTTCATGGAGAAAGTACGCACACGTATTATCGAACCGACGATCAACGGACTGAAAGAAGAAAACATCACCTACAAAGGTTTCATCTTCCTCGGACTTATCAACGTAAAAGGCGAGCCGATGGTTATCGAATACAACGTCCGTATGGGCGATCCGGAAACAGAAAGCGTCATGCTCCGTATCCAAAGTGATCTCGTCGAACTGCTTGAAGGCACTGCCGCAGGCAATCTGAACGAAAAGACATTGGTTATGGATCCACGTTCAGCCGGTTGTGTCATTCTCGTCAGTGGCGGATACCCGGAAGCCTACGAAAAAGGATTCCCCATCAGCGGACTGGAACAAGCTGCCGCTACGGACAGTATCATCTTCCATGCCGGAACAGCAATGAAAGACGGACAGGTAGTGACAAACGGAGGACGTGTCATCGCCGTTTGCTCTTACGGTGCAACCAAAGAAGAAGCATTGGCGCAGAGCTATAAGGTGGCGGATATGATCAACTTCGACAAGAAGTACTTCCGCCGCGATATCGGATTCGATTTATAACAGACGAATGAGAAATAAAAGGTTACAGAATCAAGTAACGGCAGGACGGTTCACCCTGCCTGCCGTTACCCTTATCTGCACTCTTTGCTGGGTGTCGACCTCCTTTTTATTTCCCCAACTCGCATCCATCCCCACACAGGGCAACCAGCCTTTCTTCTGGCAATCCATACAGAGCTTCCTGCTTCCGGGCTGGGCGGAACGGATCGTCAGCTTTCTAATCTACGCCATTATCGGCTATTTCTTAATAGAACTGAACAATCAGTTCGGCATTATCCGTATGAGGGCTTCCATGCAGACAGCCATTTACTTCCTGTTTGTCACCGTCTGTCCGGAGATGCATCTGCTATATGCGGGAGATATTGCCGCTTTGGCTTCTCTGATATCCATCTATTTCCTGTTCAGAAGCTACCAGCAATCACACGCGGCGGGTTACCTTTTTTATTCCTTCCTCTTTATCGGAATGGGAAGTATCATTTTTCCCCAACTTACTGTTTTCTCGATACTTTGGATACTTGAGGCTTATCGTTTCCAATCCCTCACCCTACGCAGTTTCTGCGGGGCACTGCTCGGCTGGATGTTGCCTTACTGGTTTCTGTTCGGACACGCATTCTTCTACAATGAGATGGACCTGTTCTACCGTCCTTTTATCGAGCTGTCAACTTTCGGAGAAGCTTTCCACCTACAGACCCTTCAGTCTTGGGAACTGGCGATATTAGGATATCTGCTTGTGCTGTTTATTGTCAGTGCGGTTCATTGCATCGCTGCGGGATTTGAAGATAAGATACGCACACGCGCCTATCTGCAATTCCTGATAGACTTGACCATCTTCCTCTTCCTGCTGATAGCCATCCAACCGAATTATTGCAATGACCTGTTGCCATTGCTTATGATTAGCAACAGTATTCTGATAGGACACTTTTTTGTACTGACCAACAGCAAAAGTTCGAATGTATTTTTCATCATTTCCTTAGTCAGTCTCACCCTTTTATTCGCATTCAATATATGGACGCTTTTATAGACTCAGCGATACAACTCCTCATAGAATGGGGACTTCCGGGATTATTTATCTCGGCTTTATTGGCGGGGAGCATCGTGCCTTTCAGTTCCGAACTCGTATTGGTAGCCTTAATCAAGCTTGGCCTGCCTCCTATCGCCTGTCTGTTGTCCGCCACTTTGGGGAATACCGCCGGAGGAATGACATGTTATTACATGGGACGCTTAGGCAAAATCGCCTGGATTGAGAAATATTTCAAGGTAAAGAAAGAAAAAGTAGACAAGATGGTAAACTTCCTGCAAGGGAAAGGAGCCATGATGGCATTCTTCGCCTTTCTCCCCGCCATAGGGGAAGTGATTGCCATCGCACTGGGATTTATGCGGAGCAACACATGGATTACGGTAGGTTCTATGTTTCTCGGCAAACTAATACGTTATATCCTTCTCCTATATGTGCTCGAAAGCGCATGGGATGCAGTAGCAACATAAAAATGTAAGAATATTAGATAACAAAGCATTAGAGTGAGTGATGAAAATAATTATTGAGAAAACCGATGATGGGAGCGCTACCCTGTTTGTTCCGGAATTGAATGAACATTATCATTCGACGAAAGGAGCACGCACGGAATCTCAACATATCTTTATTGAGATGGGACTGAAGGCTTCCGCTTCCACCGCCCCACGTATTCTTGAGGTAGGTTTCGGCACCGGATTAAACGCATGGCTCACCCTCAAAGAGGCCGAACAGAGCGGCCGGCATATACATTACACCGGATTGGAGCTATATCCTTTGGAATGGCAGACGATAGAGCAACTAGGATATATCTCCAATGATGAACAATTAACAACGAGCGACCGGCAGCAACCGGCTATCGAATTGTTTAAGCAGCTTCATACATCACCTTGGGGGAAAGACGTGCAACTCACTCCACACTTCACACTACAGAAAGTAGAAACGGACGTGAATAAGTTGAGAGTTGAGAATGGAGAGTTGAGAGTGGACAATGCCAATGACAGCGTAGTCAACTCTCCATTCTCAACTCTCCATTCTCCATTTAACCTAGTTTACTTCGACGCTTTCGCCCCCGAAAAGCAACCGGAAATGTGGTCGCAAGAACTATTCAACTGTCTTTTCGTTTTATTAGACGAAGGCGGAATCCTGACTACCTATTGTGCCAAAGGGGTTGTCCGGAGAATGTTGCAAACAGCCGGATTCACAGTAGAACGCCTTCCGGGACCTCCGGGAGGAAAACGGGAGATATTGCGCGCCCGAAAAACAAGAAATGAGAAATAAGATAGAAAATCACGAAATAGAAAGACCAATGAAAAAACAACTAAAAGATATAAGAAACCTGTTCTTGGGAAGTGTCTGCCTATTATTGGCAGCCTGTGCCGGACGCCCGTCCCAAACCAACAGTAATGAAGAGAAACCTGTAATTACGGTTACGTTGGAGCCTCAACGTTACTTCACCGAAGCCATTGCGGGAGATAAGTTCAAAGTAGTCAGCATGGTTCCCAAAGGTTCCAGCCCGGAAACATACGATCCGGTCCCCCAGCAACTTGTTTCTTTAGGGGATAGCAAAGCCTACTTCCGCATCGGATATATCGGCTTCGAGCAAACCTGGATGGACCGCTTGATGAACAATACGCCCCATATTCAGGTATTCGATACTTCCAAAGGAATCGACCTTATCTTGAACAATAACGACCACGGACATGGAAACGGACATAGCCCCCACGACGGCCATATCCATGCTGTAGAACCGCATATATGGAATTCTACCGCCAATGCATTAATTATTGCGGGAAATACCTATAAAGCCCTCAGCCAATTGGATAAGGGCAATGACGCCTATTATATGGCTCGCTACGACTCTCTCTGCCAACGTATACAACATACCGACAGTCTGATTCGCCAACAACTTTCTTCACCGGAGGCAACCAAAGCCTTTATGATCTATCATCCGGCTCTCTCCTACTTCGCCCGCGACTACGGACTGCACCAGATTTCTATCGAAGAAGGAGGAAAAGAACCCTCTCCTGCCCATTTGAAGGAATTAATAGATCTATGTCGGGCAGAAAACGTACAGGTCATCTTTGTACAACCGGAGTTTGACAAACGCAATGCGGAAACCATCGCGCAGCAAACCGGAACGAAAGTTGTCCCCATCAATCCGTTAAGCTATGATTGGGAAGAAGAAATGCTGAACGTAGCCCAAGCACTTGCTCCGCAAGCTGAAGCGAAATAGAAGAATCAAGAACCCGCCTAGCCATTTCAAGCAATGAAACCAATCATCGAAATAAAGAACCTATCCGCCGGATATGACGGCCGCACTGTTCTCCATGACGTCAATCTGAACGTCTACGAACGTGATTTCTTAGGTATTATCGGTCCCAACGGAGGTGGTAAGACAACGCTTATCAAGTGTATCCTCGGTCTGCTGAAACCGACAGGAGGAGAGATTATTCTACATATTCCTGCGACAAAAGGACCTGATATTCAGCCCTCACTCGGCTATCTTCCCCAGTACAGCACCATAGACAAGAAATTTCCTATTTCGGTGGAAGAAGTGATCCTGTCAGGATTGAGCATACAAAAGTCTCTCACCTCCCGATTCACTTCCGAACAGAAAGAGAAAGGCAAACAGATTATCTCCCGTATGGGACTGGAAGGGCTCGAACACCGTTCTATCGGACAATTAAGCGGCGGACAACTGCAACGTGCCCTGTTGGGGCGCGCCATCATCTCCGACCCTGCGGTATTGATTCTCGATGAACCCAGCACGTATATCGACAAGCGTTTCGAAGCGCGTCTTTATGAGTTATTGGCTGAAATCAATAAAGAGTGTGCCATCATTCTTGTCAGCCATGATATCGGCACTGTGCTGCAACAGGTAAAATCCATCGCTTGTGTCAACGAAACGCTGGATTACCATCCGGACACAGGGGTTACTACGGAATGGCTGGAAAGGAACTTCAACTGCCCCATCGAGCTATTGGGACACGGCACATTGCCTCACCGGGTTTTAGGAGAGCATCATCACCATCATTAACTATCAAAGAGTTTCCCTTATACTTAATAAATCTTACTTTCTTCTGCATTATGCAGTTAAATCACTATCTTTGCGACCGCATAACCTGTTTTTAACGAATAAACTACCATAGTGCTAATGAAACAGTACAGAACCGTAAACAACCTCATGGGTTGGCTTACATTCATCATTGCGGCAACAGTCTACTGCATGACGATAGAACCGACCGCAAGTTTCTGGGATTGCCCTGAGTTTATAACCACCGGCTATAAATTGGAAATCGGACACCCGCCCGGCGCACCTTTCTTCATGCTGATGGCGAATCTTTTTACACAGTTCGCTTCTGACGTAACGACAGTTGCGAAAATGGTGAACTACATGAGCGCCCTGATGAGCGGTGCCTGTATCCTGTTCCTTTTCTGGAGTATTACTCATCTGGTTCGCAAGCTTATCATCACCGACGAGAACAACATTACCAAAGGGCAGCTTATCACCATTATGGGCAGCGGGCTGGTCGGTGCACTGGTATATACATTCAGCGACACATTCTGGTTCTCCGCTGTAGAAGGTGAAGTATACGCTTTCTCCTCCCTGTTCACCGCAGTCGTTTTCTGGCTGATTTTGAAATGGGAAGACGTGGCCGACCAACCGCACAGCGACCGCTGGATTATCCTGATCGCTTATCTGACCGGCTTAAGTATCGGCGTACACTTGCTGAACCTGCTCTGTCTGCCTGCCATCGTACTGGTATACTACTACAAGAAAACTCCGAACGCTACTGCGAAAGGCTCTTTGATAGCCCTACTCGGTTCAGGCGTATTGGTAGCCGCCGTACTCTACGGCATTGTGCCGGGTATTGTGAAAGTAGGCGGATGGTTCGAACTGCTGTTTGTCAACGGACTCGGAATGTCGTTCAATTCCGGCGTTGTAGTTTATATCGTCCTGCTTGCAGCCGCCTTGATCTGGGGAGTGTACGAAAGCTACACCGAAAAGAACAAGACACGCATGGCTATTTCATTCATCTTGACGATTGCCTTGCTGGGTATCCCGTTCTACGGTCATGGTCCAAGCAGTATCGTTATCGGTATTCTGGTCATTGCCGCTTTGGGCATTTATCTTGCTCCGAACGTACAGGCTAAAATCAAAGAGAAATGGCGTATTTCCGCACGTACCATGAACACAGCCATGCTGTGCACCATGATGATCGTAATCGGATATTCTTCATACGCGCTGATTGTCATCCGTTCCACCGCCAACACTCCGATGGATCAGAACTCGCCGGAAGACATCTTCACGCTAGGCGAATATCTCGGCCGTGAGCAATACGGGACACGTCCGCTTTTCTACGGTCCCGCTTTCTCTTCAAAAGTAGTGCTTGACGTAAAAGACGGCTATTGCATCCCCCGCCAGTCGGAAACGGGAAGCAAGTATGTCCGCAAAGAGAAGACTTCTCCCGACGAGAAAGACTCTTACATCGAACTTCCGGGACGTATCGAGTACGAATATGCGCAGAATATGCTTTTCCCGCGTATGTACAGTTCCTCACACGCCCAACTTTACAAGCAATGGGTGGACGTGAAAGGCCATGATGTGCCATACGACCAATGCGGGGAAATGGTAATGGTAAATATACCTACCCAGTGGGAAAATATCAAATTCTTCTTCACCTACCAGTTGAACTTCATGTACTGGCGTTATTTCATGTGGAACTTTGCCGGACGGCAGAATGACATACAGGGTAGCGGGGAGATAGAACACGGCAACTGGATCACCGGTATCCCGTTCATAGATAACATACTTGTAGGCAACCAGGAATTGCTTCCGCAAGATCTCAAGGACAACAAAGGGCACAATGTATTCTACTGTCTGCCGTTGATTCTCGGATTGATCGGACTCTTCTGGCAGGCTTATCGCAACCAGCGTGGTATCCAGCAATTCTGGGTAGTATTCTTCCTGTTCTTCATGACAGGCATCGCCATCGTGCTCTATCTCAACCAGACACCCGCACAGCCTCGTGAACGTGACTATGCGTATGCCGGTTCGTTCTATGCTTTCGCTATCTGGGTCGGTATGGGAGTGGCAGGACTGATTCAGTGGTGCTCAAGAATGAAACCCGAACAACGCCTCATCGCAGGAGCTACGGAAGAAGAAGCCGAGAAGATTAGAAAAACGCTGGAAGAGAAAAGAGCGAAGTTTATCACGGAAGAAGAAGAGGCCGAGCTGCAATATAAACTCGACTCGCTATACGAAACTTACGTCCCGTACAAACCGTCTGCGGCAATGGCGTGCATCCTTTCCATCATCTGTTTGCTTGTCCCCATACAAATGGCAAGCCAGACGTGGGATGATCACGACCGTAGCGGCCGTTTCGTGGCACGTGACTTCGGGCAGAACTACCTGATGACCCTGCAGGAAAAAGGCAACCCGATCATCTACACGAACGGTGATAACGATACCTTCCCCTTGTGGTACAATCAGGAAACAGAAGGCTTCCGCACAGATGCCCGTACCTGCAACCTAAGCTACCTGCAAACGGATTGGTATATCGATCAGATGAAACGTCCGGCATACGATTCTCCATCGCTCCCTATCACTTGGGACCGTGTGGAGTATGTGGAAGGACAAAATGAATATATCCCGGTACGTCCGGAAATGAAAGCCTTCATCGACAGTTACTTCAAGCAAGCTAACGAATTGGCAGCCAAAGGAGATACGACCATATTATCGCTCGTACACTCCATCTTCGGTGAGAACCCTTATGAACTGAAGGAAATCATCAACCGCTGGATGCTCGGCAAAAACGACCAGCTGAAGGAGCTTCTCAAAAAGACCGGAAAGGATATACAGCTCCCGCTGATTCCAACAGACAGTATCGTGATGAAGATAGACGAAGAAGCTGTACGCCGCTCCGGCATGAAGATACCGGAAGCTTTGGGCGACTCTATCCCCGAATATATGACGATCACCCTCAGAGACGCCAATGGGAGCCCGAAACGTGCGCTCTACAAGAGTGAGCTGATGATGCTCGAAATGCTCGCTAACGCCAACTGGGAACGTCCTATCTATATGGCAATCACCGTAGGCGGAGAGAACCATTTGGGTATGGGTAATCACTTCACGCAGGAAGGTCTCGCCTACCGCTTCACTCCGTTCGATACGGAAAAGCTGGACAGCAAGATTGACAGCGAAAAGATGTACGACAACCTGATGAAAAAGTTCAAGTTCGGCGGCATCGACCAGCCGGGCATATACATCGACGAGAACGTGATGCGTATGTGCTACACACATCGTCGCATCTTCACGCAACTCGTAGGGCAGCTCATCAAAGAGGGCAAGAAAGATAAGGCACTCGCTGCGCTCGACTATGCAGAGAAGATGATTCCGGCTTATAACGTGCCGTATGACTGGGCAAACGGTGCTTTCCAAATGGCAGAATCTTACTATCAATTAGGTCAGAACGAGAAGGCCAACAAGATCATTGACGACCTTGCCAACAAGTCACTCGAATATATGATCTGGTATCTCAGTCTGAACGATAGCCAGCTTGCCATTGCCGGAGAGAATTTCGTATATAACGCAAGCTTGCTTGACGCGGAAATTCGTTTAATGGAGAAATACAAATCAGAAGAACTCGCAAAACATTACTCCGAGCAACTCGACCAATTATACAACGAGTACGTGACGAGAATGAAAGGGAAATAGTAATTTAGTACAATGTTTATAGAACAACCACCTTGGTTTTTCCGGGCGTTGTATCCACAAGCAATCTTCCGGATGGATCCGAACGTACGGGCAGTCTATCTGACTTTCGACGACGGACCCATCCCGGAGGTTACTCCTTGGGTATTGGATTTATTGGAAAAACACCACATCAAAGCTACCTTTTTCATGGTAGGCGACAATATACGCAAGCACCCGGATGAATATCGAATGGTAGTAGAGCGCGGACACCGCATCGGCAACCACACATTCAACCATATTCGCGGATTTGAGTATTCCAATCCGGACTATCTGGCAAATGCCAAGAAAGTAGACGAGATTATCCATTCAGACCTATTCCGTCCGCCACACGGGCACATGGGTTTCCGGCAGTACTATACGCTCCGCCACCACTATCGCATCATCATGTGGGACCTCGTAACCCGCGATTACAGTAAATGTATGCGTCCCGAGCAGGTATTGGACAACGTGAAACGCTATGTACGTAACGGTTCTATCATTACCTTCCACGACTCACTGAAATCTTGGAACAACGGGAATTTACAATATGCCCTACCCCGTGCCATCGAATTCCTAAAGGCAGAAGGATACGAGTTTAAAGTATTCTAGGATATCGCATAAATGACTCTGATTATATGCTTTGAATTACATAAATCGTATAATTCAAAGCATATATTCCCTCCTATCCTATCATAATCTCATTTTTTTATTTACATTTGCAACGGTCTCTTCCGCAGAAAGCCTTCGGGTGGTGAGGGGGAGCCGTTTTTATATTGAGAAGACGTTTACAAGCGTTTGTCATTGGTGTTCAAAACTTCGCAAATTTCGTTCTACCGGAATGACGAGCTGCAACGAAGACGTCCTCCTGATGTGTGCTTATATACATCCGTGCCTCGCTTTGAGAAACAAAGAGAGGCTGCGGGTGTTGTACATATCGGCGTGGGCTTTCTGCGTTGTTCGTTCCCGGTAGCTGGCATTGCGAAGGCCTTGAACACGGAACGGACGAAGGTAAGATTCCCGCGCCTTTTCCATATATATTCTTCCAAAGTTACATTTACTAAAATTAGTTCACCTACGGGAATCTGGGCGAAACACACAGCGTTGTATGGATATGATTCATGCAGGACAGCTTATCGAACGTATTCTTCACGACCAAGGACGTAGCGTCACTTGGTTCGCTGCTCAATTGTGTTGTACCCGCCCCAATGTCTATAAAATATTCCACAAAGAGAATATTGATATCCAACTGCTTTGGCGTATATCCTGCATCCTCAATCACGACTTCTTCAGAGACTTGTCTGATACGATCAACCTCATCCCTCCTACAAACACTGTCTCCAAATAGGCGACATATTTGTCGCCCTTTAGGAACTACCCGTTTCCCCTTTGTTATGTTCCTTTCACATACCTTTGCGACATATTAACAAAACTCACAGAATGATGAAGATGAAAAAGCTAATTCTATTAATTGCATTGATTCTCGGTTGTACATTGGAGAGCTATGCTCAAAAGTCAACATTTCAGTTTCGTGACGCACAATCGCGTGCAGGTGATGCAGTAAGCGAAGTATGTGTAAAACCTGTAGTAGCGGAAGTCAGGCTGCTGGGAGGAGAGACTCCCAAACGACAAGTATTCACCTATAAGTTCACACGTGAAGAAGTAGAAATCGGATTGAAAGGAGAGTTGGGCAATGTCCGTTCATGGGCTACTTATAAGGCTAACGAAGATGCCGGTAGCGACGTTATCATGGCAGCCACCTATAAAGTGGAAACTAACGATGAAGGAGGCTACACAGTAACAGTAGTAGGCTTCCCTGCCGTTTTTAGTAAATGGTACACCGCCACTAAGGACGATTATGAATGGATAAGGATAAAGAAACTCGCTCCTACCGATGAAAAAGGGGTAATAGCACCGGTCGTAAAAACCAATAATTAACTATTAAAACATAAGAAACAATGAAAAAAGTATTATCAATCGTAGCTGCACTTCTCTTATGTGTAGGCACACAGGCACAGATCGTATCATCCAGAAGTTCCATTGTAAGAACAGAAAAAGAGCCATCTAGTACATTATGGTTTCTACGTGCCGGATTAAACGTTATGAATGTTTCCGGAGACGGAGCCGAAGGACTCGATTCCAATATTGGCTATAACGCTACAGTTGGCTATCAAAAGCCATTAGGCAGTTCCGGAGGTTATTGGGGAATGGAATTTGGCTTGGGTTCTCGTGGATTCAAGGAAGATGACACAAAATGCATTGCCCATAATATCCAATACTCTCCGTTTACTTTCGGATGGAAATTCGAAGTAGCAGATAACATTAAGATTGATCCTCATGCAGGAGTTTACGCCAGCTATGACTATACCAGCAAAATGAAAGGAGATGGAGAAAGTATCAGTTGGGGAGATTTTGCCGATTATTTAGATGTTGACTACAATCATTATGATGTAGGCATGAATATTGGCGTAGGAGTATGGTATAGCCGTTTCAACTTGGATCTTACTTATCAACGTGGATTCATAGACACATTCAGTGATCTCGGCAGTAACAAGACCAGCAACTTTATGATTCGTTTGGGTGTAGCATTCTAAACTCTGCCAACAAGATTATAAGAAGAGTAAAATCAAACCTTTCAATATCATTTTTATTCAGCATTCATGTTCTCCTCTCTCCGTAAGAAGAGACGTGAATGCTGTTTTTTCAAATCACTCAAAACGAATTAATATGAAAACATTATGGAAACTGGCTACTTGCGTAGCCGTAGTATTATTATCATTCAGTATGTATTCCTGTGGCGACGATGACGAAGACTCCATCGGATCAGTAGATGAATTAGTAGGAATGTGGGAAGTCGTTGAACATAGCGGATATGAAATAGAAGATGGCAAACGCGAAGAGGACAATCCATCATACTATGTCGGCAGACGATATGAACTGAAATCTGATATGACCTTCAATAGTTACTCCAAAGGAAGCAGTAACCCTAGTGAAACTGGTAAATGGGAGTTAAAAAACGGCTCTGTCCATCTTATCTTCTATTATCCGAATGACGGTGGATACGATTATGAGGATCCGGATATTATGAAAATTGTAGAGATATCCGCTGACAAACTTGTATGGGAATACCATTGGAAAGAAACCGGATGGGAATTATACGAAAAAGAGACTCTGAAGAAAATCGCTCAATAAGCAACGTATCCATTCCAGGCGGATACCACATGAATAGACGTATCTTGTTCTTTCCATTCGGCTTCTGTCTATACTGGAACGGTAGTATCTTATATTTTCTTTCACAAGTGAATTCCGTAATCTGTTTTTAGTCTTTCTTTCTTAGAAAGAAATAAGCAAAAGTTCCTTTCCTGCAAAGAAACGAGGGCAAAAAGTAAATCAGCAAATGGAATATTAGCAAACAATATATCAGGAAGTTCTCTTGGCATACAAGCAACTATTAGCTATCATACAGGCTATTAAAATATGCCGCATAGAGTATTAACACCTGTCGTCTCAGGTATTAACACTTAATATATAGGCTGTTAATACCTGAGACGACAAGTATTAACAGCCTACAAACAAGGTATTTTATACCAAAAACAGTTTAATAAGCCACAGTCAACGGTGTGCGTACTTTCTGTGCATATTGGGACATATATTCATTCCAGGCTTCTGCCGTCTTGATAGCAGCTTTATCCCACGCAGATCCCCAGTAATAAGTATATTCCGAACCCGGTTCATAGTCGCTGACAGCCAGCACGTGACCATCGGCCCCACCACGTTCTTTCTTTTCCTTCTCTTGGAAAAGAACTACCTTGGCATCCTTCACCTGTGCAGGGAACGCAGCACCAACAAAGATTTTGCCGTTTCCACCACTACGGTCGGTTGTAGGATCGACATAAGTGATATAGCCATTCGCAGCATCCGCCATCGTTACTCCATCCGGTTCGCGCAGAACCAATCCTGTAGCCACAGGCATTGTTTCTTTCAGATTGGTGTACGAAATCACCGCTTTGTTCAAATACGAGCCTGCATCCAGCGAAATTACACGCGTTTCCACCACACCGGAATCTCCACGAACCACCAGCGGATTAAATTCCAGCTTCACAGTGAAACGCAACGGACCATTATCAAGGATTTCCTGTGTACGATAGCAGTAAGGATAGACAATCGTATCACCCTCCATCAAAGCCGACGTACCGCAGCCCAACGTAGGACCTACCGCATAGCAATCCATTCCGTAACCATGATCAACGTGATAAGAGATGGCACGTTGAAGTTCGGCAGCCGCCTTGGGATCCGTTTTCTTCAGTTCGGCAATCTTCGCACGCTTCTCCGGGTTGAGTTCTTCGGCATAAAGAGCTTCCAAGATCGGTTCGGTAGTATTATACTTCGTGAAAAGGTCATAACCGAATCCACGCTCGTTTCTTGCCTGCAAAGCAGGACCATACGCACGGAAACCTACCAAGTCATTCTCCCAAGCAAGGTCATCAAGACGCTCGGGGTAATATTTACCGCAAGCAATCACATTAAAGGCTTCCGGAGCACCCGGCTGAATGGTATAAGTAGCCGTACCATTAGCTTTCACCGTAGCCGGGAAAATAACCTTTTCATCGTATGTCACCTGATAGGGAACCTGCTGTCCGTCCGCATCAAGCACTACAATCTGTGCCGTGTCCGCCAGTTTCAACTTCGCAACCACATCGCTCATCGGTACTTCCACCATCTCCCCTGTACGCTCTAAAGCCAAAGGATTGGTCACTGTAACCGTCATTGCCTGTTTGCTGTCAGCACAGGAAGCAACTCCCATCAAGACTGCAGCAACCAGAATTAATATCTTCTTCATGATTAATCTACATTGAATGAATAATAAAAAGATAAGGTGACAGACGAAAAGAGGAAGCTCTTTACCATTCTATCACCTTATCGGAATATCTCGTTATCTCACTATTATTTCGGTTGTTTTCCGATATAAGCAAGGATACCACCGTCTACGTAAAGGATATGACCGTTGACAGCGTTAGAAGCTTCAGAAGCAAGGAATACGGCAGGACCTGTCAGTTCTTCCGGATTCAGCCAACGACCGGCCGGAGTCTTAGCGCAGATGAATGAATCGAACGGGTGACGGCTTCCGTCTGCTTGCGGCTCACGAAGAGGAGCAGTTTGCGGAGTAGCGATGTAGCCCGGACCGATGCCGTTACATTGGATGTTGTATTCACCATATTCAGAGCAGATATTGCGAGTCAGCATTTTCAGACCACCCTTAGCGGCAGCGTATGCAGATACAGTCTCACGTCCCAATTCAGACATCATAGAGCAGATGTTGATGATCTTACCTGCACGTTTCTCCATCATTGCGGGCAAAACAGCCTTAGAAACGATGAACGGGGCGTTCAGGTCGATGTCAATCACCTTACGGAAATCAGCGGCTTCCATTTCGTGCATAGGCACACGACGGATGATACCTGCATTATTAACAAGAATATCAACTGTACCTACTTCTTTCGCGATAGTGGCAACCATAGCCTGTACAGCCGGTTCGTCTGTTACATCACATACATAACCGTGAGCTTTGATACCTTTTGCAGCGTATGCAGCCATACCTTTGTCCACCAACTCCTGATTGATGTCGTTGAAACAAATAGTAGCACCTTGTTCTGCGAATGCAGAAGCGATTGCAAATCCGATACCGTAAGAAGCACCTGTAACGAGAGCTACTTTACCTTCCAAAGAAAAATTCAAAAACTGATTCATAATTTTTTGTTATTAAATTAGGAAAATTATTGTAGTTGTTTATTTCAAGTCTGTTATCAATGAGAAATCCTGATCTCCGTAGTCGAGGTTCTCGCCGCCCATGCCCCAGATAAAGGTATAATTGTGGGTAGCGGCAGCCGAGTGGATAGACCATTCGGGTGAAAGCACCGCCTGATCGCCTTTCATCCATACGTGGCGCGTTTCGTCCACTTCGCCCATAAAGTGACAGATAGCATGGTCTTCGGGAATTTCAAAGTAGAAATAAGCCTCCATACGACGACTGTGTACGTGAGCAGGCATGGTATTCCATACACTTCCCGGAGCAAGTTCCGTCATACCCATCTGCAATTGGCAGGTAGGAAGCACCTGATTCACCAGCATTTTATTGATGTTACGATGATTGGACCCTTCCAGAGAACCCATCTCGGCAACGACTGCATCGGCTTTCGTCACTTTGCGGTCAGGGTAGTTGCGGTGTGCAGTCAGCGAGTTGAAGTAGAACTTAGCCGGATGGGCAGCGTCCTTACTTTCAAAGGTCACCTCACGATCACCCGAACCCAGATAAAGGGCTTCTTTATAATCAAGTTCAAATACCGCATCGCCTGCTTTTACAATACCGGGACCTCCCACATTGAAGATACCCATTTCACGGCGGGTCAGGAAGAACGGAGCTTTCAACGGATCAATCGCTTCAAGCTTCAGCACCTCACCAACAGGAAGTGCGCCACCTACCACCATACGGTCGTACATGGAATACACCATATTTACTTCATTGGGGACAAATATCTTTTCGATTAAAAAATCTCTACGGATTCTTGCGGTATCATAACTTTTTGCATCTTCGGGATGCGCGGCATAGCGAATTTCATAGTTCGTTTTCATACTTTATTTATTTATAGTTATTGAATAAGCCTCTCTGCTAAATGCACGTCGTTTACGTACACGATGCAAAAATAGCAAAAGAAAACGGGTTAACATTACAATTTTGTTCCAATTATCCATCAAAAATGTCCAGAAACGTTGCAATGTACACTTTTTTAACGAACTATAATACGTTTCGGAGGAAATTTTTACTTAAAGCGAAGAGAGTATTGTATTTTTTAAGACTACCGGCAAAAAACAAACAAGATACAAAATCAGGTCTGAATACATGCCGTATCATCATCAAATAACTAAACAGCGCATAAAAACGAATGAAATGGACAGCAGGAAACAAAAGACAAATAGCAGATACACACAACTCATACACAATCACTTATCTACCAATGTAGTATAGAAATAGTAGTAAAAAGATTCTCTTTTTTCATACTGACGTATTCGATACGACGTCCGGAATTTGAGTAGAAAGCAAGAAAAGCTTTACTTTGCTCAAAAAATAAAAAGCTATGAATCACTTCCTATTAACAAAAACAGTATTCAGTCTTCTTCTGATGTGTAGCCTATATATATCAGGGTATGCAGCAACACCCGCACGGGCTACTTCGACTTTCTCATACGAACCCGACTCCGTACGCAAAGTGCTGGAGCAGGAACAGCGTGCCGCATTCAATCATTTCTGGCAGTTTGCCAACAAGCAGACAGGTATGATTCATGCCAGCGCCAACGTCAACAACAAGAATCTGACTACCGGAGGAAGCGGTTTTGGCGTCATGGTGATACTGACGGGAATAGAGCGGGGATGGATTAGCCGCGAAGCGGGCGCCAAACGTATCCTGTCCTTAGTACGCTATCTCAACAAGGCAGACCGCATCAAAGGCGCATGGTCGCATTGGATGAACGCGGAAGGTGAGCCCGTGAAGTTTGGCAAACAGATAGAAGCCGGAGATCTCGTAGAAACTTCCTTTATGATGATGGGGTTGTATGCCGCCCAAGCTTACCTGACAGAAAACAATTCCGTCGAAAAAGAGATACGGAAAACGGTAGACAGCTTCCGCAAGACCATACAATGGAGCGATTTCGTGCACAACGGAGAGTTATATTGGCTGTGGGAACGCACGAACGGAGCGTATACCTTACCGCTACATGGATACAATGAAACGCTGGTGACCTACATTCTTGCTTTGGGTGCACCGGACAAGTACGCCATCGGTGCCGATATATATAAGAACGGATGGCAACAGAACGGAAAGATATGCAAACCTAACCGTGTGCATTACGGTTATCCTTTTGTCATGGGAGCCCAATTGAGCGGTCCTCTGTTCCTGTCCCATTATTCATTTCTAGGGATAAACCCCAAAACGATGCAGGATGAATACGTAGACTATCAGCAATATGGAACATACCACGCCATGATACACAGGCATTATTGCATGGAAGTGGCTCCCAAAGAATACCGGTATGACGCGTTCAACTGGGGACTAAGTGCCGGTTCCGGACCGAACCAGCCCGTCAAGAAAGGGTATAAGCCACGCACTCCGAAGAGGGATGATGGCGTGATAGCTCCTACCGCCGCCCTCTCGTCCATGCCTTACACACCTTTCTATTCCATACAGATGTTGCTCAACCTGCATTATAACTGCCCGAAGCTGCACACTCCGGGAGGATTCGGAGACGGTTACAGCCTTGTAGACGACTGGTATTTCAAAGGCAGAATCGCCATCGACCAGGCCCCTATCGTTATCATGATAGAGAACTACCGCAGTGGTTTCCTATGGAAGCTGCTCGCCAATCATCCCGACATCAGGAAAGGTATGGAAAAAGCAGGCATTCATCTGCCCGTCCATCCCACAGGTTTCCCGTATGCCATTGCGGACACACGCACGGGCTACTACGATATGCTCCGTCACCCCGACCGCAAAATGTACGAACTGGATTTCTATCTGGAGGAAGCCGGACAAGTGTCATTCCAGATCTGCAATGAGGCAGGCACCAAAGTGCTTTCGGAGATTCCCGCAAAGAAGTACCCGAAAGGCCTCAACCAACTCTCGTTCGACCGTAGCGGACTGACAGATACACAACGCTGTATCATCCGTCTGCAAGAAAATGGCCAACCGAAAGCAGAAGTAAAAGTCCAACTGAATTAATTCCCTCTGATTGAATGATGAGCCACCAACCGATACTTTGTCTTCTCCTGACAGCCGTCACCGTCTTGTCCAGCTGTTTGGACGAGCAGGATTTCCATTCACCGGAACAACCGGAGACACCGTCTGTCCCCACCGTTCCGGAAGGGAACTACTTTGCCGATTCGCTGGAATATACTCCTGAGAAGCAAAGGCAGACGTTGACCGATATACAGCGGGGATACTTCCGCTTCTTCTACGAGAACTGTCAGGCAGACAGTAAAATGGCGCTGATAGGGACGGAACGCTCCATAAACACAGTGGCATTGGCAGGGTCGGCATATGCGGCAACCGCCATTCCCGTTGCCGTAGAACGTGGCTGGATCACCCGCAAGGAAGGAGCACAGCGTTTTCTGGATATGTGTACTTTCCTCAATAAGGCCGAACGCTATCACGGAGCATGGTCGCATTGGATGGACGGAAAGACGGGGACAGGCCTGCCTTTCAATCAGAAACAACAGTCGGCAGGCGATTTGGTGGAGACTTCTTTTATGATGATGGGACTATTCATCTGCTCCGAATACTTCAACTCGGAAGATGCAACGGAAACCGAAGCAAGGGCTTTTGTCAGCAAATTCCACAACGAAATAGACTGGAACTTCTACACCAACGGAGAGAAGACGCTGTATTGGGCATGGGATAAGGACTTAGGCTTTGCTCCACTCAAGATAACCGGTCCTTGCGAAGCCTTGCCCGCTTATCTGCTCGCGCTTTCCGCTCCCGAAGAATATGCTGTTACGGAAGATGTGTATACCAACGGATGGCGGGGAAATAAGTTCTTCAATGCAGGCCGTACCACCTACGGATATACGTTCGAGCTGGGCGGAGAAGAAAAAGGCGGTCCGCTCTTCACCACGCAGCATCCGTTCCTATGGATAAACCCTTTTTTATATCAGGATAACTATGCAGATTATTGGGAGTTCTGCACCAACCATGCGCTGATAAACCGCCATTATAGTCTGAACGACGCTCCGAAAGAGTATCTGTACGACGAATACAACTGGGGATTGAGCGCTTGCTACGGACCGGAGCCTTTAGGATACAAAGGCCGTGCACCCGGAGAGAGCCGCGACGACGGTACGATTTGCACCACAGGAGCTATGGGAACAATTCCCGTCACTCCGTTCTATGCCCTGCAAGTCATTCGTTCGCTCTATGAAACGCCCCATCTACAAGGAACTTACGGCATTGCGGATGCCTACAACAGAAGTTTGGCTTGGGCAGACTCCCGATATTTATCCATTTCCGTAATGCCCGTCGTATCCGTCATCGAGAATTACCGCAGCGGATTGATATGGAAACTAGCCCTGCAAAGCGAACCTATCCGACAGGGACTTGAAGCGGCCGGATTCAAGGCGGTGACTTATCCTGAAGGATTCTGCCAGAACCCTGTCAATCTCCAGACCGGAGCCGTTGATCTGACCGCTCATCCGGATACAGAGGATTACAACATACGATACTGGTCTGACGCAGCCTCAGCGGACATCTATTTTACAATCAACTGTGAAGAGAAAGTCCGCAAAGTCACTCCGGACGAGATAAAGCAGGGAATCAATGTGCTGCAACTCCCTTACGACCGATGGAGTAAGTGCGCATATAGCCTGGATATGTACAAAGACAATAAACGAATAGATACTTTAAACATTAATTTACGATGAAAACTTCATTCCTTCAAACGGGTATAAGCACGGCAGCCCTGTCTTTGAGCGCCGTAGCCGCCTTTGCCGCCGACGGCAGGCCGAACATACTCTATATCATGTCCGACGACCATTCTTTCCAGACCATCGGTGTATACGCCTCAGTACTGAAAGACTATGTGAACACTCCCAATATCGACCGTATAGCCAACGAAGGAGTCAAGATGGAGAACTGCTTTGTCACCAATTCCATCAGCACTCCCAGTCGGGCGGCTATCCTGACGGGGCAATACAGTCATCACAACCAAGTATATACCCTCGCCGATGAACTTCCCGCCGGACATCCTTCCATGGCAAAGGAACTCCAAAAGAACGGTTATCAGACTGCCATCGTAGGCAAATGGCACATCGGCACACAGCCCGAAGGTTTCGACTTCTACAGTGTCATGCCCGGACAAGGCAAATACGAGAATCCCGGTTTTATGGAAAGCGGACTTCCTTTCGACGTGAAACACGCTGTACGCACCAAAGGTTACTGTACGGATGTCATCACGGACAAATGTATCGATTGGATGGAGCAAGCGGACAAGAACAAACCTTTCTTCCTGATGTGCCACTTCAAAGCGCCTCATACCCCATTCACTCCGGCAGAGAGACACAAAGACCTGTACAAAGGCGTTGTATTTCCCGAACCGAACAACCTGTATGAGAACCTCGACAGCCGTCCTATACTGAAGTCCGTGCACAATAAGATTTCCGGAGGGCGGTTTGCCAACAAGGAACTTCCCAAAGAAGACAGAGTGAAAGACGCTTATCAAGAGTACATCCGCACCTATCTTTCCTGCATCGCCGGAATAGACGAGAATGTAGGCCGCCTGCTCGATTATCTGGAAAAGAACGGACAACTGGACAACACCATCATCGTCTATACTTCCGATCAAGGCTTCTATATGGGTGAGCACGGGCTCGTAGACAAACGGTTGATGTACGAAGAGGCATTACGTATGCCATTAGTAATCCGCTACCCGAAAAGAATACCGAAGCACACTACCTGTAAGACCTTCGTACAGAACATTGACTTTGCTCCGACGCTTCTCGAGTATGCCGGCATATCGACTCCCGACTATATGGACGGCAGAAGTTTCTCCGCTTCTCTAAACGGCAAGGAAGCTCCCGATGCAAGAAAGACAGCGTACTACCGTTATTGGATGAATTTCAAAGGTTACAACATCCCCGCCCACTACGGACTGCGCACCGACCGCTACAAACTGATTTATTTCTACGGAAAGTCATGCGGAACGAAAGGTTCTATCGACAAGCCCAATTTCCAGCCTGTATGGGAGTTCTACGACTTACAGAACGATCCTCACGAGATGACGGACCAATACAACAACAAGAAGTATCAGAAAGTGATAAACGAATTAAAAGAAACACTCCGAAAGACTCAAAACGAGATCGGAGACAAGCTATAATCAATAACCTATCAATTTACTATCATGAAAACTATCAATTTTATCCAATGTTCCATAGCATTGGCCACTACACTGTTTATCAGCAGCTGTTCCGACGATGACGATTCCGCACAGGGCGGCAGCAGCCAAGGAATAACCACCGTTGAGGCTATTATACCTGAACCTATGCTATGGAATACCGACAATACCATCGCTTTATATGCAAAGAAAGCCGATTCCGAGAAGAATCTCTTCTATACCGAAGATTCGCAAGTGAGCGAGGCAACATTTGAAGCGGTCAAAAAAGCGTTCCCCACACCGGAAGAGGGTAATTATATCCGTGCTTTCTATCCCGCAGGAAAAGCCAAAGAGAAAGCAAACGCAGCAAGTACTCCCCTACTCGCTCCCGGTACAGATCCGACCGATACCCAGAATATTCTTACCCAGAAAGGGAATGCGACGCAAGACCATTTGTCAGCATTCTACTATATGTACGGTGTCAGTGCCTTCGAGAACGGTGCTATCAATACGATTGAATTCCAACCGCAAATGGCTATCCTGACATTAAAGATCACATTGCCCGCAGAGGTCATCCCGACAACTGTGGATATCAGCACCAATGGCAAGAATCTTATCAAATCGGTTAATTGTAACAATTATCCGACTTCTGCCGCAGATTTTAAGTTTATTACGAATGAGAGCACTAATAAGGTGACACTGAATCTGAAAGACTTCAAGGCTTTGCAGCAATTGGAAGCAAACGTACTCCTCTTTCCTGTCAATTTAAGCGGCAAGCAGTTAGCAATAGCGGTTACAGATGAAAGTGGCGAAGTCTATAATGGTACGCTCGAAGGTGTTGCTTTAGAAAAAGGACAGCAGTATACGCTCGAAGTGACCGTAGCCAAAAAAGAAGAACCGGAGCCGGAACCGGATGAAGATTATACCAAGACAGGGGAAGGAACAGAAACAAGTCCCTGGATTATTACGAATGCTGCACAGTTGCGGGCTATCAGTCGTGATTCAAAAGAGGCCGGTAAAGACTTTGCAGGAAAACACTTTAAACTAGATGCTGATATTTCCCTCGACGGAGAAGATTGGGAACCTATCGGAAGCAGTACACTCCCTTTTGCCGGTACATGGAATGGTAATAACAAAACAATAAGCGACATGAAGATTTCTGCAGTAAGCACTTCAAAAGGAATCGGATTCTTCGCCCATACCAAGTCCGCTAAAATCACGAATCTGACAGTTACAGGTTCTATTGATATTACAGCAACAGATGCCACTCAAACGGGAGGAATAATCGGACAAGCAGCAAACAGCACTATATTATCCGGGAATATCCGTTCGGAAGTCAACATCACCGTAAAGGCGACAGTCAAAGGCGATATAAAAACCGGAGGAATAATCGGTGAACTGACAAGCAGTTCTTCAGTAGCAGGCTGCGATTTATCCTACAAAGGAGATATAGAGGTAGATAATCAAGGTACAGACAATGCTCACACAGGAGGAATTATTGGAGGCATGGTATCAAATCCGGCGATAAATGGTATGGCTAATGCCAAATGTGTAGTTATACAAGGTTCCACCATCTCTACTGAATCTAAGACAGGAACTGCATGGCTTGGCGGATTCTTGGGAAATGCCGCTCCCGGTTTACTGGCAGAACTTCCCGCTACATCTTCCCAAATGTCGGGAATATTATCTGCGAAGACTTATAACACCAACAAAGATGCAATCATCTGTTACGCAATCGGCTGGAGTAAAAATGCAGCTGCCACCAAAGGCTTTAACGAGTCATTCAAAGACAACGCCAATTATAACTTGGAAGGTTCTACCGTCACCTCTGAAAAGGGTAAGGCATACAAGAACGGGGAAGAAGTCAGTAAGACAGAGTAGGTTTAGTTTCAGTAAACGGGGAGATTGTTCCCCGTCTACTAGTAACTAACTTCCGTTCTACTACTGCCAAACTTCCTTTCAATAGAACATAAACTTAGAATCCCGCACTAGTAATCTATAAACGCAAGTTACGTTTATAAAAACAAAGGCTTTGTTTATAAAAACAGAACTTTCATTTTTAAAAACGAAGCCTTCGTTTATAGATTATGTGCGGTAGAAAAGAAGTTTAGTTCCTATTGAAAGGAAGTTTGGCAGCAGTAGAGCGGAAGTTTATATACGGATGTTTACTCCCACAGATATGCAGATTCCGCCTAAAATAAGCCGACATATATTACAAATGTTTTCGCGCTCTACATTGCATCCTACCCAAAGTTTTGTATTTTTGTCGAGGAATCCCCTATATGATATTGGAACTATGAAATACATTTATGCGCTCATTATCGTATTATTAACCTCTGCCAACGCTCTGGCAGTCTCTATTCCATTCGTCAGAAACTTCACGAATAAGGAAGTGATGTGCCAGAATTGGGACATCGGACAAGACAGCAAAGGTATTATTTATGTAGCCAACCGTAACGGCCTGGTCTGTTACGACGGGAAAACATGGCAGACATACACCACCAACGAGAACCGAACCATCCGTTCCCTTTATATCTCTCCGGACGACCGTATCTATATCGGCAGCTACGAAGAGTTCGGTTACTTTGAAAGAAACGAATATGGCAAACTAGTCTACACTTCCATCTCCGGCTTGTTCCAACACAAGGAATTGAAGAACAAGGATATATGGAGTATCGAACAGGACGAAAACCTGATTTACTTCCAGTCTTTTGCCGGTTATTTCTCTTTCGATACCCAATCGAAGAAGATAGCTTTCTATCCGGTGAAAAACATGATGCAACGCCTTTATAAAGTCAATAACCAAATCTACGCGGTGATTCAGGACGAACTTTATCTGCTGGAGAAGAACAACCTTACCAAGTTGCCCACCTCCTCCGCCCCTTTCCAAAGCCCTGTCCGCAGTATATTGCCGTATGAAGGCAACCGTTTGCTCATCCAAACAGAAAATCAAGGATTCTGGATTTACGATCAAGGGAAATATATCCCGCAGTCGACCATCAACAAAACACCGGATATCATCGGCAATAACGAAGCTCTTTATGCGGAGAACGGCAATCTGCTGGCAGGAACGCGCAGTAACGGCCTGCTCTGTTTCACCCCGCAAGGCAACCTGCTTTACAAACTGGATCATCGGAACAAGTTGCAGCACAATACCGTCTTGTCACTCTTTAAAGACAAGGCCAACAATATCTGGATCGGACTGGAGAAGGGACTTTCACTCGCCTTTGTCAATGATTCTTTCTCTTTCCACTACCTGAAAGAACAAAGTATCGGCTCCATCTTTGATGCCGCTCTATGGAATGACTACCTCTACATCGCCTCCAATCAAGGTTTATGGCGAATAAAAGCAGGGGAATTCATGACTCAGGAACAGAATTTCTCGCCGGAAAAGATGAACTTGCCAAGCGGCTACGTACAGAAACTGCTCAAAACCGAAGAAGGACTTATCATCGGGCATAGCAAAGCGACCTACCTGCTGGATAGGCAAAACCGCCTGACCGAGATGTATCCCACAGGAGGAGCATTGGCGGGAACGGAGATTCATTACCCGCAACAGCGAAAAGGCTTCCTGTTGGGCAGTTATAATTCCATCAACCTTTATGATGTAGAACCGGATGGCGGCTACCTGTTCCGCCAGCGCCTTAACAACTTCAACGGTTATCCGCGATACATGGAGTTCGATAATAACGGAAACCTTTGGGTAGCGCATACACGCAAGGGAATATACAAGCTGAAAATAAACCGAAACCATACGGGCTTCACCGGAAACGAATTCATCTCCTGTATCGGAGACTCAAGCCGGACGCACATCGGTGTTTTCAATGTCGGCGGAAGAATCGTATTTACCAACGAAAAACAGTTCTACACGTATAATGACCTGTCGGACTCCATCGTTCCGTACGACCGGCTGAATACCCATCTGGAGTTCATAGCCCACACCAAGCAGATTGTGAAGGTGGACAACACTTACTACTGGTTCATCACCGATATGGGCGTGGCACTGGTCAATATGTCGGCTTCCGAAGCACCGGTCATAGAGAGAGTATTGCTGTTTGACAGTTATAATCTGCGGATGCACAAGGATTTCGAGAGTATCGTCCCCATCACACCGGAGCACTCCATCTTATGTGCGGAGAATGTACTCGTGCTTATACCCAACAAGTCGGAGGACAGCCGTCCGTCTCTCAATCAGGAAATGACTTTCAGCCATATCACCTCTTACAATATACTGAAAGACGAGACACGTAGCCTGCCCATACGCAACGGAGACACTCCGTGCCTGCTGACTTCCGACTTTAACAGTCTGGACGTGCAGGTGGCTTATCCTGCCTATAATGAAGACATCTATTTTCAGTTCAAACTGGAAGAGAACGGTATCCAAAAGCATTGGCAGGAAAAGCAGAACACGCCTTCCATCAATATGCAACGGCTCCCGGCAGGCGACTATTGCCTGAAGTGCAGGGCTATCGACGAGAAAGGGATAGCTGTAGCCACCGCTTCTTTCGCTTTCCGTATCCTTCCGCCGTGGTATCTGAGTTCATGGGCCTATATCGGCTATTTCTGCCTGCTGGCAATCATCTTCGTTGCTATCTATGCAGGCGTACGCCGGAGAACGCTGCTCCAACAGCAACATATCATCAAAGAGCGCGAACAGCAAATCATCGAACTTGAAAACAAACGGCTCAATGACGAAATACAGTTCAAAGGCAAGGAACTGACGCAATCGACCATGACGATTATAGAGAACAACAAGATACTGCTCGCCATCAAGGAGGAGATAGAGAACCATAAACGGATGTTGGGCAGCCAATATCCCAATAAATACTATCAAAAATTGATAGATATGATAGACAACGCCACCACCAAAGGCAAGGAATGGGACCTGTTTCTCTCTAATTTCGATCTGATTCATGAGCACTTCTTCAGGAATCTACGGCAACGTTTCCCCGAACTGACACCGAACGACCTGAAATTATGCGCCTTGCTACGCCTGAATATGAGTACCAAAGACATGGCGGATATGCTGAACATAGGAGTGCGCGCAGTGGAAACAGCCAGATACCGCCTCAGAAAAAAGATGGAACTGGATTCAAGCGTAGATCTGGTACAGTTTCTCATTGATATCTAAGCATACGGACTACTTTCATGTTTTATAAATAGGGTAATCACATATCATTAATTATCAACTGTTTAGCAAGTAGAAAAAGAGAAGTGAAGTAGTGATGTAGTAGCTGTTTTCCTAAGAAAAATCGGTCTGACGTAACCAAATGGCACTGCTTGTTTTTATGCCTTGCCGAACAATTCTTTCCTTTGCATCACAACGAAAAATTAATGGAACTTATGAAAACAGTAGCCAAGAACAAACTATTATTAGGAGCAGTGATTCCCCTACTCCCACTTGCCGGCACTCATGCGCAAGACAAAGCGAAGGAGTCCGCTCCCAACATTCTCTTTATTATGTCGGACGACCATGCAGAGAAGGCCATCAGCGCATACGGCTCCGAATTATCACGCCTGGCACCTACTCCGAACATTGACCGGATAGCCAACGAAGGTGCACTTTTCGAAGCCAATTATTGTTGCAATTCCCTGTCGGGTCCCAGCCGCGCTGCGGTAATGTCCGGAAAGCATAGCCATGCCAACGGATTTATGAGAAACGGAAACAAGTTCGACGGCTCGCAACTATTGGTACAGAAGATATTCCAGGCGAACGGTTATCAGACCGCTCTGATCGGTAAATGGCATTTGGTGACGAAGCCTACCGGATTTGATTATTGGACTATCCTGAACGATCAGGGAGAATACTATAACCCCGACTTCATCACCGAGAACGATACGGTACGCATAGACGGATACGTGACGGACATTATCACCGAAAAGACCATAGACTGGCTGGAACACCGCAACCGGAACAAGCCTTTCTTTATGATGATGAACCACAAAGCCGTGCACCGCAACTGGTGGCCTGCCGAACGTCATTATCATCTTTATGACAATGTGGACTTCCCCGTGCCCGCCAACTACTTCGACGACTACGAAGGACGTAAAGCAGCACAGAAACAGAAAATGAATATCTACCGTGATATGTACGAAGGGCACGACCTGAAAATGAACGTAGCCAAAGGTAGCGATTCGCTGCGCTTCGATCCGTGGAAGCACCTCAACCGTCGTATGACACCCGAACAATGGAAACGTTTCAACGATAACTATCGTGAGAAGAACAACTCTCTATGGGAACGCGATTTGCAAGGCAAAGACCTCGCTCTCTGGAAGTATCAACGGTATGCGCGCGAATATATGGCAACCATCGCCTCCCTTGACGAAAGCATAGGCAAGACGCTCGATTATCTGAAGAAAGAGGGATTGCTCGACAATACAATCATTGTATATTGCAGCGATCAAGGCTTCTACGTGGGCGAACATGGCTGGTTTGACAAGCGGTTTATGTACGAGGAATCCATGAAAATGCCGATGATGATGCGCTTCCCTCCGAAAATCAAAGCGGGCACGCATATCACCAAACTGACACAGAATATAGACTTCGCTCCCACTTTCCTGGAAATGTGCGGTATTGATGTCCCGAAAGAGATGCAGGGCGTATCATTCCTCCCGTTGCTGGAGGGCAAGAAAACTCCGGACTGGAGAAAGTACCTGTACTACCACTTCTATGAATTCCCCGGTTTCCACAGTGTTCACAAGCATTACGGAGTAAAGGGAGAGCGCTATAAACTGATGTATTTCTATCAAGATAAGGAATGGGAACTCTACGATCTGAAAAATGACCCGATGGAAATGCACAATATCTACGGTCGGAAAGGAACGGAGAAAATAACGGCGGAGCTGAAAAAGGAACTCACCAGACTGCAACAGCAGTACAAGGTTCCTCAGCGTTGCATGGAGTAATTATAATCACCTTAGTAGTCTTAAACTCAGAAAAATATGAAGAACAATATGTATTTCAGTCCAATGTATAGAACGCTGTTTACGATTTGCCTGCTTGTAATGGCAAGTCTGTTACAAGCGCAGAATATTCAAATCAGTGGAGTGGTGCTCGACGAAGCGGGAGAACCGCTTCCCGGCGTATCCATCCAAGTGAAAGGAACCCAACGGGGCACTTCCTCCGGAGCAAACGGAGACTTCGCCATCAAAGCAGGTCCAAGAGCTACATTAGTTTTCTCTTTCATCGGTTATGAAAGACGGGAAATAGAGCTGAAAGGCCGGAGAAAACTCCGTGTACAACTGGAACCGGCAGTCAACCAACTGGAGCAGGTGGAAGTAGTGGTAGGCTACGGCTCGCAACGGAAAGAAGACCTGACAGGAGCAATCTCCACCCTTTCCGGCAAAGAGCTGAGCGAAATACCGACTGTCAATCTGCTTGACGCTATCGGAAGCAAGATTCCCGGAATGGAAGTATTGGGCACTTCCGAGCCGGGTGCAACGGCTTCTGTCCGTATACGCGGTGTAGGTTCGTACAATGATTCCGAACCTATCTGTGTTGTAGACGGGCAGTTCATGACATTGGACGAACTGAATGCCATCAATACGAACGATATCTTATCTATCACGGTATTGAAAGACGCTTCGGCTACCGCTATCTACGGTTCGAGAGGAGCCAATGGAGTGATTCTCGCCACTACCCGGCAGGGTTCCGGTGAGCAGGGTGTCACCCGTGTGAACGCATCAGCCAGCTTCTCTCTGGCAGAGATGGAACGCTTGCTGCCACTCGCCAACACAAGCCAATACCAGCAGATACGCAACTTGGAGTATCTGGCGGATAATTATCAGAACGCGGACGCTATCAACTCCATTCCTTATCCGGATTGGGAGACGGCAGGCGCAGGTACCGATTGGCAGGATCTCGCCAACCGCACGGCATTGACGGGCAATTATCAGTTTAGCGTATCGGGCAGCACAAAGAAAGCCAACTTCTATGCCGGATTGGGTTATCTGCATCAGGAGGGTGTAATAGAATATACTGATTACAAACGCCTGAATGCCAAAGTCAACGCTTCTTATCAGCTCTACAAGAATCTGAAAATAGGGGTGAATATGATCTTTACCACAGACGATAAGGGAGGGGTGGACAACAACGTTTTCTCACTCACAGGAAAACGATTGCCGAATGCCCCCGTGTACAATCTGACAGGGGACAGTGATAGTGAGAACGACTTCAACGGAGGAGACAACAATCCGTATGCCCTGCTCTACTATACGCACGACCGCTACCGGAAAACGAACCGGTTCAACAGTAATTATTTTCTGGAATGGGATATCATCAAGCCGTTGAAATTCCGGACTGCTTTCTCTACAACTTATGCCAACGGGGAAGAGAAGATTTTCCTTCCGGCTTTCATGGAGAACGTAGAAGACTCCAATTCGCCTTACAAGATATCACGACTGACTCACAACAGTTTCAACAACAATTCATGGCAGTTGGAAAACACGCTGACATACAATCTGCACAAGAAAGACCATCGGCTGACAGTCATGGGCGGATTTACCATGCAATATTACCGCACACAGTATGCCAATCTGTTTGCTACCGGACTTCCGTGGGAAGCTTGGAAGAACCAGAACTTATGGTACGCAGGACAGGGAACAACCGTTACCGGTGAGGACGGTGGCTCGGAAAAGAGTTATGTGTCTTATCTCGGACGTATCACCTATACCTTGAAAGGACGTTATAATGTTATAGCTACCGGACGTGTGGACGGCTCTTCCGCTTATCCCAAGGACAATCGCTACGGGTTCTTCCCGTCATTGGGACTGGGCTGGACGATGTCCGAAGAGAATTTCCTGAAAGGTACGCGATGGTTGGACAAGCTGAAACTCAGAGCGAGCTACGGAGTAGTCGGCAACGATAAAGGGGTGAGCAATGCGCAGACACTCTACGCCAACAGCGTGAATATCGTAACGGGACCTAATAATAGCATTTATTCTACGGACGCACTGCGATTGATGTACGACACTACCCTGTCGTGGGAAGAGATGAAATCTTTCAACCTGGGAATCGACTTCGCCGCTTTCCGCAATCTTCTCTCCGTATCGGTAGACTGGTTCCATAAAGAGACATCGAAGGTTATGATGCCGTTACTGATTCAACCGTCGAAGTTTAACGTGACAAGCAATATCGGAACGGTAACCAACAAAGGATTCGAGTGGAATGTAGCCTATTCTCCTAAATTGGGAAAGGTAAACAGTATGTTCACTTTCACCGGTTCTACCGTCAAGAACAATGTGAAGAAAATCAACGATAATATCGGTGGTATCAGCAATGCTCCCAACCGTACAATGGAGGGCTATCCTATCGGCAGCTTCTGGGGATACAAAGCTGTCGGGGTCTTCCAGAATGACGAACAATTGGCAAGTCTGCCTCATATAAGCGGCACACGTGTGGGCGAACTGATATTTGAGGATGTGAACGGTGACAAAGTGATCGATACCAACGATTATGTTTATCTGGGTTCTTATATCCCGAAAGTACAGCTTGGATTCAATGCAAGATTCTCCTACAAGGGGTTCACGCTTATAGTCGACCTCACCAGCGGACTAGGGCATAAGATTTATAACCGACGCACCCAGTACCGCCAAAATGAACAGAACTTCACAACCGATATGCTCGGTGCATGGCACGGTGAAGGTACATCTTATCATATCCCGCGTGTGTTTGTACGTGGAGACGCCTCATCTATGGACAACAGCTATTTCATTGAGGACGGAGACTACCTGAGCATTGCCAATGTGCAGCTCTCCTATGCTTTCCCCCACAAGCTGCTGAGAAAGATTCGTATGAGGAACGCCCGCATTTTCCTGTCGGGAGCCAATTTACATACGTTCACCAAAGCAACGGGATATAAGACACATATCGGCGCTACGGGCAATGCCAACAGGGGCGGTATCGATAATTTCGGATTATACCCTGACAACCGTACATTTACAGTAGGTACTTCCTTTTCTTTCTAAACGATAAAAAACAAGAATCATGAAGAACAAAAGAATCATTATAACCACCGTGATGACCGGTCTGCTTGCCGGATTCTTATCCTCCTGTATGGATAACTTTCTGGATAAACCGGCACATAATATGACCCCCTCCGTATCGCTGAACGATCCTATCAAACTCAGTTCGTCTGTTTACAGTGCCATACTCACATTAGGGGAAGGGCAAGGCGATGCTTTCAGTACTATGGGAGAAATCGCTTCGGATAATGCATTGAGGGGTTCCATACTCAGCGACGCCGGAGGAATCACACACAACCGCTTGTACAATCAGTTCCAGAACTTCTACGGAATCACTCCTTCTTCCACCAATTATATCAATGATATATGGACGGCAAGTTACAAGGGAATAGACCGCACAAATATCAATATACGCGCACTGGAAAGCTACTTTGACGAGTTCATGAACAAATATAAGAACGGGCTGATTGCCGAGAACAGAGTAGTGCGCGCTTTCTTCTATATGATGCTTGTCAATACGTTCGGAGAGGTGGTTATCCTGCCCGAAGAGGGAGACATCACTCCTGCAGAATATGCCCGGCTGACCAATGACAAGTCTGTGACGCAGCTTTATGACTATATTGTGGAGGACTTGCGCCAAGCCGTGAAGTATATTCCCACCAAACAGGAATGGACGGAGCTTTACACTACCGACTGGCAAGGACGTGCTCATCAGGGAACAGCACAAGGCTTGCTGGCAAAGGTCTTGCTATATCAGGCGGCCAACGAGATTTATTTCAATCATGACCAGGAGAAAGCGGACAAGTGCTATGAGGAGATTGTGGAAATAGTGAAAGCAATGGAAGAGGATTATCCGCTACATAATAACTTTGAAGAGATATTCCGCAGAGCAGGCAATTACTGCTCGGAGTCCTTGTTCGAGATAGGTACGGAGTCTACCTCTACCGGAGATACCCGCTTCGCCGGATGGCGGCCTTCCCAACCCCGATCATACAACGGATACGGACGTGTAGCCCCTACGCTGAATCTCATCAATCAGTATGAAACGGACGGTAGCACGGGAGAAATTATCGATACCCGTTACTTCGGAACCGTCCTGTTCGGGGTCACTAACCCGCTCAGCGGTATGAAACATCCCGAGAACAGCAGTCCGTTCCGAAAAATAAATGGTGACCAGATAAACGGGGTAGCCTTCAACAACAAGAACTTATTGGCTGCCGGATGGCCGAACCGCTATTCACGGAAAGCCGCACAGGAGAAACCGGTAGGAACAGGTGATACTCCGCAAACGAACTTAGGAGGATGCAACCTGAAGTTGCTCCGCATGGGAGAAGTGCTACTGATAGGAGCGGAAGCCGCTTATTATGCCGGTGAGGAGGGGCTTGCCGTAAAATGGCTGAACCTGGTACGACACCGGGCAAACCTGAAAGATTCTCCGTCAACATCAGGTACAGCTTTATTAGAACAGATATGGAAAGACAAACGTCTTGAGATAGCACTTGAATGGAGCAACCGTTACTATGAACTGGTACGCATAGATAAGTTGTATCCGGGCTATATGATGGCGGCTATGGATGCTAAAGTAAACGATGAGTTCGACGGAATAGAACAACATCTGAATAATACAAACGGGTGGGGGGCCATCAACAAACCGAATTTCCCGATTACCAAAGAGAATTTCAAAACAATGATTCCTCTTTGCAACAAACTGGAACTCCCGCGCAATTATACCATGCCTATTCCTACCACTGTGTTATCAGATATGCTGAATGTGAAACAAACCCAATATTACAGATAAGACTTATGAAACGAATTTTTTTGTATGTAGCTGCTTTTAGCTTATTAACGTTATCGTCGTGCGGCAATCAGCGCACGACTGATAACTCCGATCAGATAATCGCCCACAAAGTAGATTCTCTTTTAAAGAAAATGACATTGGAAGAGAAGCTGGGGCAGATGATCATCTATCCCACCAAAGGTAATGTTACAGGTCCTACAGGCTCGATAGACAACATCGAGGCACTGATAAAGGAAGGAAAATGCGGGAATCTGTTCGGTGCTCTCAACGCTTCGGAAGCCCACAGACTGCAAAAACTGGCTATGGAGAATACCCGTATGAAAATTCCTTTGTTGCTGGGATGCGACGTTATCCACGGATATAAGACCATCTTCCCCGTCAATCTGGGTATCTCCGCTTCTTGGGATTTGGAAGAGATAGAGCGTTTTGCACGAGTATCTGCAGAGGAAGCTTCGTCCGTAGGATTGCATTGGACGTTCTCCCCGATGTGCGACATCAGCCGTGATCCCCGTTGGGGACGGGTGTCCGAAGGTTCGGGTGAGGATCCTTATCTCGGAGGTCTTATCGCAGCGGCGATGGTACGCGGATATCAAGGAGACGATTTGTCAAAAGACAACACCATTCTCTCTTGCGCAAAGCATTTCATTGCCTACGGTGCCGCGCAGGCAGGACGTGATTATCACACGGTGGACATCTCGGAACGGGAATTGCGGGATACTTATCTCCCACCCTTCAAAGCCGCCATTGACGCCGGAGCCGCTACCGTGATGAGCGCGTTCAATGAATACGACGGAGTGCCTTGCACCGCCAACAGCTTTCTGATGCGCGATCTTTTAAGAAAAGAGATGGGATTCAAAGGTTTTGTCGTTTCGGATTATACGGCTGTGAAAGAATTGATTGCGCACGGTGTTGCCGGCAATGACGAAGAGGCTGCTTCTTTGGGCATGAACGCCGGAGTGAATATGTGCATGGTGGATAATCTTTATCTTTTCCATGGTGAGAAGCTGGTAAAGGAAGGGGTTGTACATGAAGAGACGGTCAACGAATTATGTGCGGAGATTCTGACGATGAAGTATAAACTGGGACTATTCGACGATCCTTACCGCTACGGAAGTGAAGAGAAAGAAAAGAGCACTATATTCAATGACAGCAATCTATTGGCTGCCAAAGAACTGGCAAAAAAGTCAATGGTATTATTGCAGAACAACAATAACGTACTTCCCGTAAAGGAAGGAAAGAAGATTGCGCTCATCGGTCCTTTTGCCAACCACAAACGGGAAATGCTGGGTTCATGGGTACTGGCCCCGGAACCGAAACGTACAGTTACGTTCCTGGAAGGTCTGGAAGAGAGATATGGAAAACAGAATATCTACTTTGCTCCCGGTTGCCGGATACATGAAGAGATTCCCGATGGCTTCAAAAATGCGGTGGCACAAGCACAAAAGGCGGATGTAATCTTCTACACAATGGGATTGTCGCAAAAGGAAAGCGGTGAAGCAGCCAGCATGACTTCGCTCAAATTGCCGGAAGTACAGATGCAACTGCTTGAGAAACTGAAATCAACAGGAAAGCCCATCGTTGTTCTGCTTGTTGTGGCACGTCCCATCGAGTTGGAAGAGGTAACGGAAAAGGTATCCTCTCTCCTACTCACATGGAATCCCGGTACAATGGCAGGAGCGGCATTGGGAGAAGTTGTCAGCGGTGACTACAACCCTTCCGGCAAACTGACACTGAGCTTTCCTCTGGTCACAGGACAAGTGCCTCTTTATTACAATATGAAGAATACAGGCCGTCCTATGGGCTTAAAATCTGTATCGAGCGAGAAATATAAGTCACGGTATATCGACTGTCCGAACGAACCGCTTTATCCTTTCGGCTATGGTCTGAGTTACACTACATTTGAGTATTCGGATATCCAGCCCTCGTCCGTCATTGCGGAAGAAGGCGATACCCTTCAGTTCAGTGTCAATGTCACCAATACCGGAAATGTAGACGGTGAAGAAGTGGTACAGCTTTACATACGCGACATGAAGGGTAGCGTGACACGGCCGGTAAAGGAACTGAAAGGTTTTAAGAAAATCATGATTAAAGCCGGAGAAAGCCGGAAAGTCACTTTCAACCTTTCTCCCGAAGACCTCTCTTTCACACGTAAAGATATGACTTGGGGACAAGAAAAAGGTGAGTACAAACTATGGATAGGCGGAGACTCCAACGCAAACCTGGAAGCATCCTTCACTATTAAGTAACGCTCTTCATGAAAGGTGTATCAAAACACCTTTTCACCACAGATTACACAGATTCACACAGATTATAGATATTATTAAGGCAGATCTCCAAAGTTTTCAAACTGTGCCATTATAGCTTTTAATTATCAATACATTAAATTTAATCTGTGTAATCTGTGGTGAAAAACTCGCTAAAGGCTACAAAAAACCCCGCAAAAGTAAATGTTTTGCGGGGCTTTGTATCTTCTAAACTGTTACTTTGTTGGACTACCAAGATTCGAACTTGGACAAACAGAACCAAAACCTGTTGTGCT